>Ga0256407_10002389_pt1 | contig 36111 bp, 29 predicted proteins | sample RumenRJG_04DNA_FD_193489 | JGI IMG/M metagenome (GOLD analysis project Ga0256407, IMG submission 193489) | Bovine rumen microbial communities from Lethbridge, Alberta, Canada - RJG_04 | ecosystem: Host-associated > Mammals > Digestive system > Stomach > Rumen | place: Canada: Alberta...
AAGCCTTCAGCTTTGATATGGACGAGATGATGCGTGCCATCATAAACAACAACAAAGAACTTAATGCCGTCCGAAGGGCCTTCCAGGCCCTACAACCGGCGGCCTAAATCACTTGCGAAACTTAAATAATAAAACATTGTAAAGATACCGTTGATTGTCCAATCAATTGCTGAAGGCCCCTTATGTCTGCGTTTATCATTATTGATTATCATCGTCAATGATGGTTTTTTCTAAACAAAAATGCAGCGATAAATTAAGTAAATGTGGCGTTTGAGTAGATTTGGGGTTCGTTGATTGTTTGTTTTTGTGCCTCTCTGGCAAGAATGTCTGACAAAATTTATAATTTTGTCGTCATTAGCAGGAATTGTACCCACGTGACACTTTTCGACCATTCATACGATGCGGCTTTGGAGCAGTTTCTATCGTCTGCCCCAAGATATCGGCTTGCTGTGCTGAAGGTTGATTCTTCGGCCAGGGAGGAGAATGCGCTGAATATTGGCCTGGAATTAACAAAGGCCATCGAAAGGCTTGACAGGCATAATGAGATGGCGTTTCAGTTTGCCGTCCAGGAAGCAATCTCCCGTATTGTCAAGGAGCATATTATCACTGATCCTGTGCTGGGAGAAGTTGTTGTCATAGAGAATCCTGGCATCCTTTTCGAGCCGGCGCTGCGTATCGATGTATCGGATGTATTGCAGAGAATATCACGCAATACACTGACGATACTGCTATGGCCTGGAGAAGTTACCAAGGAAAAGTTGTCATTTTTGTCTACCTCATCGGTATATCATATAAAGCAGTTTGAAACAAATTACATCATCTTATGAAATATCGCGACATACTCCAATTCGAACCGATTACGGACGTTATCCAGCTGGATAAACTGGGCAGCGACGATTATCGTGAAGACATCATCAAATCGTTTGTCTATCCGGATTACTTCGTTGAGACGATTATTCCTGAAATCGTCCGGAATCTGAAGTTCGGTGAGCGTAACCAGAAGGGTATCCAGATTATCGGTAACTATGGTACCGGTAAGAGTCACTTGATGTCACTGGTCTCCCTCATCGCTGAGAATAGCGCATACCTGGATAAAGTTACCAATAAAGCAGCTAAGGATGTGATGGCTCCCATTGCCGGAAAGTTCAAGGTGCATCGTTTTGAGATGCAAACGGACCAGGGGCTTTGGAAAATTGTCTGCTTCCAGATTCAGCGGTATTTGGATGAACTGGGCGTGAACTACAAGTTCGACCCGGATTCTTTGAAGATGTACAGCGAACAGCTGGATGAGATGATGAGTGCCTTCGAGGAAAAATTCCCCGATAAGGGTCTTCTTATCATCATCGACGAATTGCTGGCATACTTTAAGGGTCGTGCATCCGTTGGACAGTTAGATCAGGATTTGCAAGTTCTTCAGGCGTTGGGACAACAGTGTGCAAAGGGGCGTTTTGCCTTTATGTTTGGCGTTCAGGAGATGATATATCAGGCGAAGGAATTTGCTTTTGCTGCTGAGATGATGTTGAAGGTTAAAGACCGCTATACAGATCTGACCATCCGCAAAGAAGATGTGTCATTTGTCGTACAGCATCGTTTGCTTCGTAAGTCGGAGCAGCAGAAGCAGGCCATTCGCATTCACCTGGAGAAGTTCATCGGCCTGTTTAGCGATATGCACTCACATCTGCAGGATTATGTTGAACTGTTCCCGGTTCATCCGGCATACTTCGACAACTTCCAGCGTATCAAACTGGGGCGTGCTCAGCGCGAGGTGCTGAAGACGCTCACCCGTCAGTTTGAGAAGATTGCTGACAACGACATCCCGATAGACAACCCCGGCCTTATTACCTACGACCAATATTGGGAGCAAATGATGGCCGATACAGGTCTTATGGCTGTCCCTGACTTCAAAACCGTCTCTGATACTGTGCGGACCATCCAGGGTAAGATTGACAGCAATTTCACCGGTCCGAGAAAGTCGCAGATTCCTACCGCAAAAAGGATAGTCAATGCCTGCGCCATTAAACTCCTTCAGGGTGACTTAAACAAGGGGAACGGTACACGCGCGGAATCCCTGGTTGAAGACCTGTGTATCACGGATGAACTTGCAGACAACAAGGAATTCCTGGTGGACAGCGTAGATGCTACGGCCAAGTTGGTTATTAAAGCAACCTCTGGCCAGTATTTCGATTTCAACGAGGAGAACGGCGAGTATCACCTCCGCACAGAAGGCGGCGTGAATTTCGACCAGTTGATTGCTCAATTTGCCGAAACAATGCCTGTGAGCCGCAAGGATGAGTCTTTCTTTAACTTCATCATAGAGGCACTTGGCATCAACGCAAAGTCTTATGTGTCCGGATTCCAAATCTATACGCACGAATTGGATTGGCGGAGCCACAAGATTACCCGGGACGGATACATCTTCTTCGGCAACCCGAATGAGAAATCTACAACGCATCCGAAGCAGCACTTCTATATGATATTCATGCCCATATTCCAGGAAGACAAGAAGAAGCGGAATATGGATCAGGATGAGGTGTATTTCGTGATGGACAATCTGAGCGAGGACTTCAAGAAACTGGTGGTTCTCCATGGTGCAGCGTTCAGCCTGTTTACTTCTGCAGACACTGCGCAGAAAGTCCATTATAAGGCCAAGTGCGATGACCTCTTCGTAAAAGCCCGTCGCGCCTTTGATGCCTGCTATCTCAACAACACCCAGGTGTTCTATAAGGATGGGGATGCAAGGACGCTGAATTCATTCCAGCTACCTCCTTCCGGGTCGACGAAGATGGAGATTTTCGACAGCGTGGCCAGTGCCATTTTCGAGGATCAGTTCACGACCGAGTTGCCGAAGTATCCTGCCTTCACCTATGCCAACCAGACCATTACCCACGACAACCTTGACCGTTATATCAAGGGTGCCATCGCAAAGATTCTCCGTCCGACGGAAGGCAACAAGGACGGCGAGGCCATCCTGAGCGGACTTGGTTGCTACAAGGCCGGCGAACTGGTATCCGAAGACAGCATCTACGCCCAGTCCATCTTGAAGATGATGAACGACCGAGGGCAGAATATGGTGGTGAACAAGGATGAGATTCTGGAAAAACTGTATCGCTCTGATAATGTTTGGTACACCAAGGAGCACCATTTGGACGCACCGTTTGAGTTTATGGTGCTTGCTGCCCTGGCTGCTTTGGGCGAGTGCGAAATTACGCTCAATAGTGGCGATGTTATCAATGCGAGCACCCTGGATAAACTACGCAATTTGCAGGCGGACGATTATTTCACTTTCGCCAACATCAAACGCCCGAAAGAGGTGAATATTCCCGTGATGCGCGAGTTGACCAAGATGCTTTGTGGACGTGATCTATCCAACCAACTCGATCAGCAGAGCACATATACTTTGTTAGTAACGGAAGCACGGAAACTCGCAGCCGAGTGCGTTGCTTTTGATGCGAAGGAACTGAAAAATGGACTCGAAGTCGCCGGTGTGGAAATCATTAGCCCGACGGCAGGCATTTCTATCCGAGGCAATGCTCTGGCGCTTCGCGGATTCTGCGACAAGGTATCGACCTTTACTTCCCAGGCTAAGATTAAGAACTTCCCGTTCGACCTGGCTGTTGTGAAAAAGATGGCCGAGAATAAGAAGGAGCTGGAGGATACGAAGGCCGTCATCAAAACAGCCGGTGAGTTGAACTCCAATGTTCAATATCTAATAGGTGCTAAACAAATTGTGCCTGCAGACACGGCGCTTGCCAAGAGCATCGATGCCGTGGTGAATAAGGTGGCCGATGTACTAAAGGACCTCAATGACGGACAGGTGGCAAACTACACTACTGAACTGGATGAGGTGAAGGGCAAGTACATTGAGTGGTATCTGGAGCAGTACTACAAGTGCTGCCTGACGGAACTTGATGACCAGAAGCGCATCCAAATCCTGAATTCCAGCACTTACAAAGCCTGCAGTGAACTGTGCCATTGCACGCTCATCAATACATCGGCATGGGGCATCTGGAAGATGGCTTTCGCTCAACTCAAGACCGCGAGCCCTAATGTAAAGAACGTGCTGGAGTCCACACCTTATGCAAACTTCAACCCAATGAACACCGGAGGAAAGAATATGAAAACCCTCCAGGAGTTCAAGGAGGAGTTGGAGGCGATGCATACCTCATGGATGGAGAGCATTAAAGCATTCATCCTGTCACCAGAGTCTCAAGAAGCCTTGGCCTTGATGGATGAACCCACTCAGAACTTCCTAATGTCCGTTGCCAACGGGCTTACGCTCATCAACGACGAGCGTTCCGCCCGTGCTTTGGTGGAAGCATTGGAGAATCTTAGTGGCGGCTATGTGAAGGTGGAAATCACAGCGGATGAACTGGGCAAATGCATTGACAGACCAATGACAATAGATGAGGCCACTGGAATGCTCCAAATGTTCATCAATAAGAAATGCGCAGGCAAGGATAGAAGCAAAGTTAGAATTGTATTGAAGTAAATAATATGGCAGATACACTTTTCCCTATGGTTAGCGAGCAGGTTGTAGATGAGGGGCCTGTGACATGTCTTGGGATCGAATTCGAAAATGACGAGAAACGCAAGGAATATTTCCGAAACGAGCTACGGAAAAAACTTCCCGAACTGCGTCTCATTGAGGGTTTCCCCATCGGAACAGACGATGACATCATTGCTCTTTCAGATCCACCGTACTACACCGCATGCCCGAACCCCTGGATCAACGACTTCATCAAAGAGTGGGAAACCGAGAAGTCCAAACTCCAAGCCGAAGGGAAACGTAATGCCAATTTCGAGGTAAGGGAGCCCTACGCAGCCGATGTTAGCGAGGGAAAGAACAACCCGATTTATATGGCGCACGCATATCATACCAAAGTGCCACATCCGGCCATTATGCGGTACATCCTCCACTATACCCAACCCGGAGATACTGTGTTTGATGGTTTTTGTGGAACAGGAATGACGGGTGTTGCGGCTAATTTATGTGGTTCGTCGGCGGAAGTGAATGCTCTTCACGAAAAGAACGCCATCGTTGGTGTCAGACACGGTATTTGTTCTGATCTGTCTCCTGCCGCATCTTCTATAGCCGCTGGTTATAATGCTCCTTTTAACGTTAAGCAATTCAAACAGAAGGCTCTTAGTATTCTTGACCAACTTGATGAAGAATTGGGTTGGATGTTTGAAACGAATGTCAGAGGGGAAAAGGCAATAGTGAATTCTTCCATTTGGAGTGATGTATTTGTCTGCCCGAGTTGCAATAACGAACTGGTTCTATGGGACGTTGCGGTTGATGAGGATTCCAAGACGATAAAAGATGAGTTTAATTGCCCCCATTGTGGTAATTTATGCTCGAAAAAGACGATGAAAAAGGCGTGGGAGACTGTCTTTGATTCTATCCTCGACGACACCATTTCCATTAACAAGAAGGTTCCTGTTAAGTTCTGTTATTCTTTTAATGGGAGGAGAGGTGAAAAGGTCCCTGACGAAAGTGATTATCAGAATTTCCAAAAGATAGATAGAATAGTAATCCAGAATCCCCGTACTGCTAAATTGCAAGATGGATTCAATACGTCTCAGCCGATTCAAAGTAATGGGGTTACCCATACCCATCTTTTCTATACGCGACGAAGCTATGTCTACTATTGCCGGATGTACGAACTTATCAAAGATGACATTCATCTTCTGAATTGGTTTACATCAGTGTTGCAAAGCACATCAAAGATGAATCGATTCCGGTTCTCCGGTACTGGTATCAATTCAGGCACGTTATATATTCCATCATTAAATTGGGAGTTTACACCATCACAGACTCTAAGGCGAAAGATTGAATCTCTGGCAGAAAGCGACTACAAAGAGAGGGGCAATTCCTTGGTTAGTGTGATGTCGGCCACACAGCTTAGCGTAATCAGAGACAACTCCATTGATTACATGTTTATAGATCCTCCGTTTGGCGCAAATCTCATGTATTCTGAGCTTAATATTCTCTGGGAGAGTTGGCTGAACGTAAAGACTGATAATAAGCCGGAGGCCATCGTAAACCCTGTTCAAAAGAAGGATTTGTTTGATTATCAATCATTAATGAATGCTTCATTGAAAGAGTTCTATCGCATTCTTAAGCCTGGAAAGTGGCTTACAATGGAGTTCAGTAACACTTCCGCTGCTGTATGGAATTCCATCCAGAATGCTTTACAGGGTGTAGGCTTTGTTGTGGTAAACGTTGCCGCTCTCGATAAACAACAGGGTTCGTTTAAGGCGGTTACTTCACCGACGGCTGTAAAACAAGACCTTATCATTACATGCTATAAGCCGACCGACGATATCACTGAGAAATTTCTGTCATCAGCCAATAATGCTCAAAACATTTGGGAGTTCACCGAAGATTTATTGGAGCACTTGCCCGTTCATCTTAAGAAAGATAACGCAACAACTGCCGTCGTAGAGCGCTCTCCTAAGATTCTCTTTGACCGCCTCATTGCGTACTATGTCCAGCACGGTTACCAAGTTCCTATTGATGCTGCTGAATTCCAGAGAGGACTGAAGGAACGTTTTGTGGAGCGAGATGGAATGTTCTTTACAGCTGAGCAGGCAATTGAGTATGAGGAAAAGAAGAAAGAAACGACATCATTCGTTTCTCTTGCTCTCCTCGTAGGTAGTGAGGCCGAAGGTATCGAATGGCTGAAACGTAAACTCGAAGAAGGTCCCAAGACCTATAGCGAGATTCTCCCTGACTGGATGCAGGATCTGGTGAAGCCGAAGAAGGGTGATACTCTGCCAGAACTGATGCAGATACTGGACGAGAATTTCCTAAAAGACGAAAATGGCTACTGGCATATTCCTGATTTGAATGACCAGGCGCAGATGGATGCCGTGAGGAATAAACGTCTTCTGAAAGAATTTGAGGTCTATGTTGAGGCCAAGAAAGTTAAGAACGCTCGCTTGGAAGCGCTTCGTGCTGGCTTCAAGGAATGTTACAAGAATAAAGACTTTGCTACCATTGTGGCCGTCGGAGACAAGATTGATGAGGAACTCCTCACGACTGATGAGGTTCTGCTCCGATTCTATGATATTGCATCTTCCCGTGTATAGCTTATGACCTCCAAGTTCGCACAAGCCATCTTCGACAAACTTTTCGTCCCGGACGGAAAGCGTTTTGTCGTGACACTGAACCGCGACAAGTTGCTGTTCACTCAGGATATCTGTGCGAAACTGGAAGGAATATTTGCGGTGCAAATCCACTATGGCGATGCCCTGGACCTGAGATTTGTTAGGGAGCATTATATCGGTGAAGGCCAGGACGGCTTCGTGCTATTCATTATGAACCGCGAGTTCGAATTGATGGATGACATAGCCGAGGATGTGGATTTCGTGAACTTCCAGTTCCGGTCGTTCTTCCCGCATTACCCGTGGGACGTGGTGAAGACGCTGAGTTTCAAGCAGCAGGAATGGCTGTATGAGCAGAAGCAGTATGTGGACATGGATACGCTTCAGACAGAGAATCTGCTGCGCGATGGTGCGAGCGAGATAGGTCGTAAGGAAGAGGCGTTCCAGCATCTCCAGCAGGAGTGGGCGTCTATCTGTATGCAGATTGATTTCAATCGGCCTACGGAGTGGATGCAGCGGACAGCGGAGATTCTTCTGTCGGCAATCGAGATGGACCGATGGGCTGATTTCAGCAAGGATGTGGCCTGGGTTAACGAGCAGTTTCTGGGATTTCTCCGTAGCAGTTATGTGAACATTGTTTCGTCCACCTGCGGGAGCAAGTATCCGCGAATCGTGACGCAGGTGCTGCCGTTCATCAGCAAGCAGGCCGATGAGAAGTCGGCATTGGTGGTCGTGGACGGTATGAATTACTGGCAGGCGTTACTGCTGACGCGGAGTTTGGAGGAGCATCTGAATGTCAGGGCGAAGTATGATTGCATCTATGCCTGGCTTCCGAGTGTGACAGAGCTGTCGAGGCAGGCCATCTTCCGTGGTGACATCCCGGTGGTTGACTATAATCAATCTCCTGCGAGCGAGGGGAAGTTGTGGAAGGAGTTCTGGAGCGAAAAGGGAGTGCCGGCTTTCCAGCAGTATTACCAGCATTCGGGAAATATAGCGGAAGAGATGTCGGTGAAGCGGCTCGGCTATGTGGTCGTTGACCTGGATGAGAAGATGCACGCATCGGATAACTATATGTACCTGTACGATGCAACCAAGAGATGGGTTGCCGAGGAGGAAATCGTCGGGAATATACGTCATCTGATTGACGGCGGATACAAGGTGTACATCACGACGGACCACGGCAATATCGAGGCAACTGCTTACAGGAATCTCGACAGCCGGGATAAGTTGGGAGCGAGCCGGAGCCTACGACATATCACGCTCCCTAAGGAGGCTGATAAAGCCATTTTCGAGGCCCAATACGAGGGACATCTTGTGCAGGTGGACCCGGCATCCAAAACTTATTATGCGAAGGAGAAAGAGGCGTTTACGAGCAAAGAGCGATGCGTGACTCACGGAGGTGCGCATTGGCTTGAAGTGTTGATTCCGTTTATTACAATAGAGAAGTAGATGGCAGAGAACGAGAAATCTTTGGGGCTACACCAGCGGATTCCGATGGACATCTTGCTGGAGGCGTTGCGGGCGGAGCTGAACGATGAGCAAGACCTGGAGCGGCTGAGTCAGCTTATCAATACGGAGTATGCTGGAGAGAACCGGCAGAAGAAGGGATTCCGTCAGGTAAAGACTACGCTTGCAGGAAATCCGCTTGTTTCGTTTGCCAAGGAGCACAAGGATGAAGTGCTGGCAGCGTTGAAGTCGGTGCCGGATAGGAATCTGATTCTTTCAGCATTGATGGTGGCGCGGTATCCAGTGTGCTACGATACGTATTGCCTGATGGCAAAACAGTTCAGGCTGCAGGATGAGATTAGCCGGGATCTGATTATCCGGATGCTTGGGGCCAAGTTCGGGGCCAATAAGAGTGTGAAGAATGTTCAGATTAACGTGACTGCGCAGATGGTAGAGTGTGGGCTGATAAAGCGGGATAAGATGGGTGTGTATGCCTATGCCGAGCCGCAGAAGCCGATGCATAAGGTGACATACGACCTTTGGCGGGAGAGTTACTTCGTGAATGAGCCGCTGGCAAACAGGGAGGATACGGACAGCGTGTTGTTCGAGCCATTCTTCCGGTATATCCAGTATGAATAATTATTTGCTCACACCATGAAAAAATACAACCGTAGATATACTGGCAATAATGTAACCCGCCTTGAAGAGACCGAGGTGTTCGTGTATGCCGGCGACCCGTCCGGAAGGAGGATCCCAGGAAGCCGTCAGATCGACCTGGTTGAGGCCTACGGCGCCCGGTTCGGCAAGGACTACAGAGAGGGTATGACCTCCCGGAATGCGTATGCCATCCCTTGCTACCGGAAAAGCTTTACGAAAGACGGGAAAGAAAAGTACGCCAAAATGTGCGAATCCGTCCAGCGTTTCATCCAGTATGCAACGTCGCATCCTGACCTTACGTTCCTCGTGCCGCAAATCGGGGTTGGGGGGATCTTCAAGAATGATACCGCCGATATGGCCCCCATGTTCCACGATGCCATCGAGGTGGAGAACATCATCCTTCCTTCCGAGTTTGTCCTGCAGCTCCGGGCTGAGGAGGAGACGGGTATATTCAACGTCCTGGTTGCCTCTTCGGATGAAGGTTTCCTCGATCATTGCCGGGAAAAGCTGGCCGATGAGAGCATCCGGATCGTCATGGAACTCCCATACGGAAAAGATCTGGATGACATCGCACTGGCCCTTGTCCGCCAGGAGAACCTCTCAAGAAGCGTGGACGCGGTGGTCTATGACCCCTCGATCCCGGAGTCATCCGACGAGACGGCTCCTTTCTCCGGGCTCGGCACCGTCCTTTCCGTCTCGGCGGCCGTCAACTACCATGTCCACCTTCCCTTCATCTGTCTATCGGGGCTGTCCCTGGACGGGATCCGCTCGGGAAGCGCCCTCCCCGGGCCGCTGTTCCGGAGGATGGAGAAACAGTACCAGCCGATGGACCGGATGGAGGTCGTGAAGGACATTATCCTCAAGATCGACAGCCAGGACAGCCGTATCCGCAAGGAGAACGCGGAGCTCTTCGCCGCAGCCGAATGGTATGATGCCACCGTCCGGTCCGCCGACGGCGGGAGCGTCGCGGGCTTCATCTCGTCGGTCCTCCGCGAGAACACGGCGGACCTGTTGAACAGGACCCGGTCTTTCCTGCATGGGATCATGCTCTGGCTCGTCGGCCGGGGAGCCCTGCCGGATGACCGGAGGATGAACCCCGGGGCCTACATGGACCTCATCCGGGACGGCAGATACAAGGTGGACAGTAAATACTCTTACAATTATTACATTGTCGCAGGAGACCACGAGGTCCCGGGAGGCCTTCGGTTCATGCTGGAGGCAGTCAAGGAGAACGGGAATGCCGGATCCCACAGGACCGGCTCCCTGGACGAGTACATCAACCGTTCCGTCTTCTATGCCTTCGCTTCCTTCCTGCTGTGGCTGTACCGTGAACGGGAGTTTTTCGAAGGAGGGGTGGACGGCTATTACGCCGTGCAGGACCTCAGTGAGTCCCTTGCGGTACCGCACGAGGGCGTCCTCTCCGTCACCAAGGTGGACGGGAAGGAGTACTATTACTGCGACAACGTCCATCTCCAGCCCAGGGACGGGCAGGCGATGACCCCGGGCAGCCGCGTCGTCATCCGGTCCGCCGGCCACGAGGGTACTCCCCGGCTTCCGGGAGTCACGCTCTTTTCCCCGGCAAAGAACTGGGATTTTATTACAAGATAACGACCACGTTTTAACGCCAAAACCATGATACTACATCCTACCAACCATCCCAAGATTGTTTTTGCCGGAGGAAGGCTTTTCTCCGAGGAATGCGATTCCCTTTTCGACGGGCTCCTGGTTTTCGCCGAAGGTTTCTCCGGCCTCAACATGACGGCAAGGACGGCCGAGCTTCACGGCAAGATCCCCTGTCCCTACCGGCTTCACGGGACCGGGACCCTCAGGGAGCCGATCTCCCTCAGCCGGATCCCCCTCACCGTCCGTGACGACCTCGACTTCCTGTCGTCCCAGGGGTGCCGCCGAATCGGCATCCATGCTCCCAATGATATGCCACGTGCCAAATCGGCCGTCCGAGCAGCGGTTGACTGGCTCGAAGTCCATCCTGATGAAGTCGAGACCCTCTTCTTCGTGGATGCCGCCGACGATTACTACAACGTATTTGGATTCGAGTCGTTCGGCAGGGACCGGGGAGTATGCAATGTGTCTCCCACGTGCTTCGAGACTTACTTCGAGAGTGAGTTCCAGAATGAGCTTCAGAATAAGTTCGGCCATTTCCGGGAAGAGGATGCCTTTCGGATGTGCTTGGTCGAAAGGAGTGATCCACGGGACGCGTCTCATTCGCTCTTTACAGACCACTCTTTCTCGGTCTCCCTTTTCTTTACCGCGCTTCTCCCGCAGGCTCTCGCCACTGTGACTGGGAAGCTGGATGACATGTATGATTTCCTGCGGGTATCCGGGATGCCCCTGCTGTCTCGCGGTCTCGGGGGATCCATGGCCCCGTATACCTTCCTCGAGTACGCCGGACTCCTCCCCGAAAACGAGTCGTGGTTCAATTTGGCACGCGAAGAGACCGACTATTTCTACAGGGTACTGATCCACCACGTCATTGGCGGTATCCGGAGACCGGTATCGCAGCCTGAGAAGAACCTCTCCCGGCTGGACGGAGGACAGCTCAAGGCCATGCGGCAGGAGATGAAGAAATACATAGACAGTCTTGAATCTTCCATGAAGGAAGGCTCGCCGATGCCGAACTACTACCTGCCGGAAGAGGTCCTCCACCAGCAGGCCTGACATGCATATGGTTGAACCGTAAGATACACGCTTTGTACAATACTCAGTGTAATCTTTGTTTTCCTTGTCAGTATATTACTACAAACACCAAGGATTATGACAAGCAAGATTCCAAGCAACTGGCACAACTGCGCGACCTGCACCTGTTGGTGCGGATGGACCTCGACCGATTTCTTCCGGCAGTGGGTGGAGTACGAGACTCACGGAACCGGCCGATGCGCCGGGGGTGTATACAACGGGGTCGAAACGCCGGGCCTCTCCTCTTGTTACAAGTGGGAACAGCGTTATAGGTAAACGGCAGGTCCATCGTCAAGACTGTGCTCAGGATAATCGGTTTCATGAGTGAAATAAGCAGTCAGTAAATCCGCCGGGTACTGTTCAAAGTGCGGTTTCCTTGCCCCTTCCGGGGAGAATTCGTAACTTTAGCATCGTGAACCGTTTCACTGAAATACCCTTTTGCCATGACGATAGCAGAACTGGAAACCCTATGGCTCTCGACAACCGCTGACAACTCCGCCGACTTTGTCCGGGGGATACGCGCCGCATATTCATCCGGGGAGGTCCCCAGCCTCGACCTTGTCGCCTTCCTAGACCGGACGGTGGATGCATTCATGCCGGAGGCAAGGCGGATCTGCTCATCCATGGACGGGATCGGCCCGGAGGACAAGGAGGCTCTCTTCCTCCATGGGTTACTCCTTGCTTCGGAGATACTCATCCTCTGCGAGATGCGCTCAGCAAGGCGCCTGCGTGACCAGGCCCTCCTCTTCCTGGAGTTCGCCTCTGCATCCGTTTCCAGCAAGTATCCATTCGTCCAGATAGCAGTGAAGGTCATCGGGCATGACATGGTCTCCAGCGGCTTCACATGGACGATGGTCGAGAAAGCAACGTCCCTGGACGTGCTGTCATACCACTTCTGCAACGCCGCCCGCTTCGCCAAGGCCGAGACTCCCTTCTCCTTTACCGGGAAAGGCGTTGTAGAGATGCGTGAAGGGAAGGTCACGGTGAGCCCTTCCGAGAAGGCCGAAACGGAAGCCTTCGGTGTCTTTTCCGACTGCGTCACCGTCAGGACGGGACGCTCGAGGGACATCCGGCTGAAGGCCTCGGATCAGGATGAGATCCCCGAGCTGTGTTCCTTCTTCGACAAGTTTTCCCAGGCGCTGGATGCGTTCCAGCCTCCGAGGAGGAACGATCCGGTTCCGGCTCCCGGTGATTACGTCGACGTGCAGTATACAGGAGAGGATGACAGTGACGGCTTCCCGATCATGTGCGTCATCTCTCATGAGGAGATCCGGGGAAGCCTCGCCCAGGAGGAGCTCGTGCACTATGTCTGGACGGACATGGTCACCGATTACCTCCGCCAGGAAGACTGCATCCTCGGTGCCCGGCTGGAGACTGATGACAAGGGGCCCTATTTCTCCATCGCAGACAGCTACGAGAGCTATGCCCGTAAGCGTGCGGAGGCGTACCTACGCTCCGGACGTCAGTTCGAGGCCAGAGCCGTCCGACTGTTCGACAAGTGGGGCCGGGTCGGGTGGCTGACGGCCTCCGGATTCGGAGGGGTGTCGCCGGCCATGGATGGCGTCTCGGAAGGGACGGTCATGGTCATGGAGGTCGAGTCCGTCATCGGCCGCGGGACCTACATCAACCTCCGTACGCCCAAGGGAGGAGTTGCGGATGACTATGACCGGTTCAATACCGGCGATGCGGAAGGGGATGAGATCCTTGAGCATTTCGTGATGACACGAGAGGATGTTCAGAGATATCGGGGAAAGGAGAAAGCAGCCACGGAGGATACGGATGGCAGGGCGGTCGTCTCCCGTCTTGCCAGGATTATCCTTTCCCGGGCCATGACCGGTTCGTCGCTGGATGCTTTCCGATGCCTGATGGTCTCCTCCTTTCTTGCAAGGACGGCTGGAGAGGAACAGGTGGTCGGGGCGCTCCGTCAGGAGATGACCTATCTTTCCCGCATAGTCGCCTATGCGCAGGGAACCACCCTTGGACGTCGCCTTCCCACGGACGACCTGAGTACCGACAAACAACATATCCTAGCTTGCCTGGATTGCGCGAACGACGACGCAGGACGGAGAACGCTCGCAGGTTATCTCGTCGACCCGGATCCGCTGTGCCGCCAGGTCGCCGGCCTTCTTTTCGCCGGGATGGTCTCCGAGGAGTTCCGGGACGAGGTGACGGCGGATGCAGACACCGTACGGCGGAAGGTATGTTCCCTTCTCGGCGTTGCTGATGCCTTCCGAAGGAGCGGTACACTACGCATCGGCAAGTACGGGATGACGGAGCGTGACAGCGTCGAGTTCAAGTCATCCTACGTATTCCGCAATGACAACGGGCAGCCCGACCTGGACTACCAGGGAAGGGGACAGGTGTTCGAGGCCGTCTGTGCCTTCCTGAACAAGGAAGGCGGTACGGTTTACGTCGGAGTGAACGACAGCGGGGATCCGATCCGCGCGGAAGGATACGGTCTCAACGCTGACATCAAGTGGCTCATGGACAACTTCAAGCTGGTCAACGGACAGCGTGCCCGGCAGCTCGGTCATGCCATCCCGGAAGTCACCTCCGTGGAGAGCATGTCGCGGTTCCTGGCGACTGAAAGGGAGCTATTCTTCTCGGAATCCATCCGGGAACTCGTCGACATCAATCCCACGGAGGATGCCGACGCCATCCGGATCACCGTCAGGCCCTCCCTGTACGAGATTGCATATCTGTACTCTGACAGTGCTCTCCGCACCGATGGCGTGGCATACGTCCGTGACGGGAGCTCGACCGTGCGGATGACAGATCATCAGAAGAGGATGCGCCTGATGAACGTCAAGTACATCAGCCGCGAGGTGGGGTTTGTCGTTATGATCAAGGAAGCGATTGACAAGCATCAGAAACTCGTATTCCGGAACTACGCAAGCGCCAGCAGCGCCCGGGTCAAGGACCGCTTCGTCGTCCCGGTGAATCTCTTCTATAACGACGAGAACGTCTATTGTTTTGACCTGGAGGCGAAGAAGTACAAGCAGTTCAGGCTCCACCGGATTGAGTCCATCGAGAACCTCGGGGAAGTATATACACTCCCGCTTCAACCTGCACTCCGGTGCGATGTCTTCAGGTGGCTGGACGAGGGGAAGCGGAGTTACCATATCCGCCTCCGCATGAAGGTCGGGGCAAGGAACTACCTGCTCGAGGAATACTCCAGTGCGGAATCGCTTCCTAAGGAGGAATTCTACAAGGACGGCCGCGACCACTGGATCCTGGACACGACACTATACGGACTCGGTGCCGTGCGGCGCTTTTACCTCGGCCTAGCGGACCAGATCGAGATACTTGACAGCGAAGACAGTGAGGTTCTGAAGGCGGAAATCCAGGCGTTTACGAAGGGTTCCATCATTGTCCCCGGAGAGGAAGGAGCATGACCGGTTTCGATTCCTAGAGAAAGATAGCAAACTCTTCGGAATGGACGTTATTCCCGCATCCGGGTCCCTTTCCTTTACGGGGATGGAAAACCTCCGGTCTTCACGAGAGTAGTCCGGTAAGGGCGCTCCGCATGTCGGCATATCCCTAAAAGTTGGGATTATAAGCCTGTTGTAAATGTATTATCTTTGCATCGCAGGACGGATTCCGGCCACGGGCCGTGAGTGTCTTGCCTAATGTGTTATTTAAAAGATCAAGCCATGCAGTCATTCTTCATATCCCTTCTTGGTGTTGTCTGCGAGATGGCGCCCTACCTTTTGCTGGGCTTCTTGATCGCAGGCCTGCTGCATGTGTTCGTACCGGAGCGTTTCTACGCGAAATACCTTTCGCGTGACAACAAGTTCGCCGTGCTCTATGCGGCCTTGCTGGGTGTGCCTCTCCCTCTGTGTTCGTGCGGAGTCATACCTACGGCCATCGGGCTGAGGAATGAGAAGGCATCCAAGGGTGCCGTGGCATCGTTCCTTATAGCGACCCCCCAGACCGGCATAGATTCGATCCTTGCCACATTCTCCCTGATGGGACTCGGCTTCGCCATAGTGCGTCCTGTCGCCGCGCTCGTCACCGGTGTGTGCGGCGGCCTGCTTGTCGACCGTCTCGTCAAAGACGATGATGCTTCTGCGCCTGCGCCTTCGTGCTGCTGCGACGACGACCATTCAGGCAGCAAGGTCTGGCGCGTCCTGAAGTATTCCTTCTACGACATGATGCAGGACATAGGCGGACGGCTTGTCGTGGGCCTTCTCCTGGCCGCCCTCATCCAGGTCGCGATTCCCGACGAGTTCTTCCTGACCTTCGGGAAGCAGCCTTTGCTCCAGATGCTCGTGATCCTCGCCGTCGCGGTGCCCATGTACATCTGTTCTACCGGAAGCATCCCGGTAGCGGCGGCCTTGGTCATGAAGGGCCTGAGTCCCGGCGCGGCCCTCGTGATGCTGATGGCCGGTCCTGCAGTGAACCTGGCTTCCATCCTTGTCGTGAGGAAATCCCTTGGGAGCCGTTTCACATGGATCTATCTTCTGACAATAGTTGTGTCCTCAGTCCTGTTAGGGCTGCTGATCAACGCTTTGGGTATAGGTATTTCAACCGGTGCTGCAGGTGCCTCATGTTGTGCCGCCGACGGTGCCCTCGTCTGGCCGTCACCTTTCAAGCTCGTCTGCGCAGCGGTCCTGACACTTTTGATCATATTCGCACTTTCCATGAAACTTTTTGAGAAATTCAGCCACGGGGGCGCAGCCGCTCCCGGCACTACCGTCTTCAATGTCGAGGGTATGCATTGCAGCCATTGCGAAGCTGCCGTGGTGCGTGCCGTCGAGGAAGTCCCCGGAGTCGAATCTGCAAAGGCCAGCGCTTCGGCCAAGACCCTGACAATCCAGGGGAATGCTGCCGAGGAAGACATCCGGGCCGCAGTTGAAAAGACAGGCTACACCTTCAAGGGCCTTCGTTAGTACCATTGTGAAGGCTTGCGGGCCGGTCCTGGATCAAGAACAGGGCCGGCCTTTTCGAATCTTTCCGGGCCTAGTCATTTTTCCTTTCAGGACCGGTCAGGTGGAGTACGAGGTATTCCGACCGGGTGCCGACGCGTACCCTGGATCCCCAGATCCCGAGGCCGGACGAGATGTAGTAGCGCGTGTCTCCCTTGCGGTAATGCCCCCAGGCTTTTTCGAAAACCGCATCGGTAATCCATGAGACCGGCCAGACCTGTCCGTGATGGGTGTGGCCGCTGAACTGGAAGTCAATCCCTTCCTGACTTGCCTCTTCAAGGTCGGAAGGCTGGTGGTCGAGGAGGATCGTGAACCCTTCCAGGCTGTCGGAGAGCTCGTGGAGTGCCGCCCTGCACGGGTAGGAAAGGTCGTTCCTTCCTATCACGTCCACTCCCTTGAAACTCGCCGTACTGTCCTTCAGCAGGAGGATGCCTGCGTCCTTGTAGAATCGTTCGGCGCTTTCGATGTCGCCGTAATACTCATGGTTCCCGAGGACTGCCCACACCGGGGCGTCGATACGCCGGAACTCCTCCTGGTACCTTCCCTCCAGGATGGGCCTCATGCTCATGTCCACTATGTCCCCGCCGAAAAGGACAAGGTCGGGTTTCTCTGCGTTTATAAGGTCCACCCAGCGGGCTAGCTCGGGCCTTCGGTTGTGGTATCCCAGGTGGAGGTCGCTTGCCAGGACGATGGTCAGCGGCTTTTCCAGGGGCTTGTCTGTGGTGATGGTGAGTTCCTCGCGGTACTTGTGCATGTAGTGGAGATGGCCCAAGAAGAGGATGGCTGCCACCGCGCCAGTGACGGCCAGCAGGGCGGCAGTGCTGTCCCTGAGCAGGGTCCTTGGCAGGATTCGGCAGAGCGAGGCGGCGTCGGCGAGAAGGAATATGAGGAGCAGGTAGAGGAACGCAATCATCCAGGTGTTTCCGACTTCGTACAGCACGGTGGCGGCCTTGACAGGGACACGCTCGATGAATATGAAGGAGGCCACCATCGTGGCCATCCAGAGGACGAACAGCCCGCTTGGCAGCAGTTTCCATCCCTGGGGAGCGATCTTCCAAAGATGCCAGGCAACGTAGCAGGCAGATGCAAGGACGATGAACGGAATCGCGATGAAGAGAGTGGTACGCATGGTGGCGAAGATAATAAAAAACGGTCAATGTAGTAAAAGTGGTAAGAAAATCCGTAAAATAGGCTTGGACCTTCTGCGAGTTATTTCCGAAATTTGCATCGCCGCCAAGTTGAACAAATCTGCAATACGATGAAAAAAGTCCTTTTATCTGCAGTCCTCATGCTGCCTTTCCTGACAATCAACGCTCAACAAATGGATAATGTTCTTTCACCCCGTCGGCAGGGTCTTGCCGTCATTGCCGCCCTTGAGGCCAAGGGCGACCAGGTTTCTTTGGAAACGGCTCTTGCCGAGGCACTTGACAATGGCCTTACGGTCAGCGAAGCCAAGGAGGCCCTCTCCCAGCTTTATGCCTACACCGGATTTCCCCGCTCGCTCAACGCGCTTGGCACCTTGCAGAGGCTGCTCGCGAAGCGCCGGGATGCAGGCATCGAAGACAATCCCGGCAAGGAGGCGGACCCTCTTCCGGGAGACTACGACGCCTTGGCACAGGGAACGGAGGTGCAGACGCGCCTTACGGGCCGGCCCTTCGACTATAAATTCGTCCCGGCCACCGATTACTATCTCAAGGCACATCTTTTCGGCGACATATTCGCACGCAACAACCTCAGTTTCGCAGATAGGGAGATAGTCACCGTCAGCGCGATTTCGTCCTTGCCGGGCTGCGAGCCCCAGCTTAATGCACATGTCGCCGGAGCGCGCAACATGGGAGTGACGGACGCTGAACTGCGGGCACTTCCCGCTCTGCTGGAATTCAAAGTCGGTCTCGCAGAAGCCGAGAGGCTCCGCGACGCCCTTTCCGTAGTCCTCCAGGATCCGTTCGTCAAGGTCGACCCGGTGGACTTTTCGGTGTGGCCCAAGGGTGAGCCCAACACTGCCTTCGCGAAGTTCTTTACTGGAAACAGCTACCTTGCACCGATGGAAGGAGGATGCGCCAACGTCACTTTCGAGCCCGGGTGCAGGAACAACTGGCATATCCATCACAAGCAGGTCCAGGTCCTGATCTGCGTCGCCGGACGCGGTTGGTACCAGGAATGGGGAAAGCCCGCAGTGAAGATGATCCCGGGAACCGTCATCGCCATTCCTGCCGAGACCAAACACTGGCACGGTGCGGCCAAGGACAGCTGGTTCCAGCATCTGACCTATCACACTTCAGCGCAGGAAGGCGCTTCCAACGAATGGCTTGAACCTGTCTCCGACGAGCAGTACCTCTCCGTGCAGGAGTAGGTCCGGACCGGTCGGAAGTCTGGTTTGCAAAGCCCTTGGTCGCAGCGTCAGCGGGCGGCCGGGGCTTGATTCCTTTGAAAAATGACTTATCTTTGTGCTTAGATGCCTATAGGTCATATTGCAGGAGAAGTACGGCTGCCGGCCGTCCGTGATGCCGAGGAGATGCTGAACCTTGTCAGGGAGTATCGCCTCATACCCTTCTTCGCCAATCAGATAGCAGGATATTCAGTCGAGGAGCATACCCCTGCCGGTTCATGGTTCACCGAGGACAACCTCGGCCCCTGGGACTGGAAGATCGGATGCGTGCAGTCAGGCGACGTGGCCTACGGCAAGTTCCTTTTCTCCGGGAAGGCCGCATTCGCGACTGTCGACGTCTACCGCGAGCTGGCCAACTGGAGGCGCTCCCAGGTCCGCTACCAGCCGGACCTTCGGCAGCAGAAGGTCCTGGACTTCATGGAGGAGCGTGGCAGCATGACCGTGGCAGACGTGCGCAAACTGCTTGGAATCAACAAATCGGCGGCGGACTCCCTGATAACGAAACTGCAGGTGCAGACCCGTGTCATCACCGGCGACATTGCGAGGGTGTACCGCGGAGCGGACCTTCAGTACAGCGGTTGGCAGCGAAGCAGTTTCTGCTCGCCCGAGGCCTTGTTCGAGGACATGGATTTCCCTTTCCCTGGCTACAGGCCCAGGACTCTGAAGTCTTCCCTCACGCCGCTGCAATCACTTGAGTTCCTGAAGGATACCATCCGCCGTGTCTGCGGGGACGTCCCGGACAAGGTGCTCATGAAGGCGCTTGGATGACGGCCCTCCGTCATGAAACCTTTGCATGCTTGTTTTGTGAGGTTTGCAAAAAAAACCTTATCTTAGCTTGGTTATCCAAATCAATTTTCCATGACTCGACTCGACATCAATGAAGAGGCTGCACGTTGCCTGCTGTGCAAAGACGCTCCTTGCAGTGCCGCCTGCCCCGGGGGAGATCCGGCCAGGACTGTAAGGGCAGTCCGTTTCGGTAATGAAGCTTTCGCTGCCAAGTGGATCAGCGGTTGCAGCGAAGATGCGCTCGAAGCTGCTGAAAAGGCCTGCATCCACTATGACCGGCCTGTCCGGATCCGCGAAATCGCAGCCTCGCTTCCCGAGCCTCCGGAGGAGCGGCCGCTCCCTTCACTGGAGATAGACTTCCTCGGGATCCGCTGCGAGAATCCGTTCTTCCTTGCGTCTTCAGCCGTATGCACCAATTATGAGATGGTTGCATCGGCCTTCGAAGCAGGGTGGGCGGGCGTCTACTACAAGACGATATGCCTTCAGGAGATAAAGGAAGTCTCTCCCCGTTTCGATGCCGTGAAGCGTCCCGACGGGTCCTTCGCCGGTTTCAGGAACATGGAGCAGCTCTCAGAGAATCCTGTGGAGATGGACTTCGAGATTCTGGGCAGGCTGAAGAAGGACTATCCCTCGAAAGTCGTCATTGCTTCGATCATGGGGAACTCCGAGGATGAATGGATCAAGCTTGCCAGAATGGCCGAGAGTGCCGGCGTGGATGCCGTGGAACTCAATTTCTCGTGTCCGCAGATGCGACTGGCGGGCATGGGCAGCGACGTGGGACAGAATCCGGAGCTCGTGGCATATTACACGATGCTGGTCAAGGCTGCCGTAGGCATCCCGGTCATCGCGAAGATGACTCCGAATGTGGCCACCATGAACCTTGTCGCCACGGCCGCCTTCCACGGGGGTGCCGATGCGATCTCGGCGATCAACACCATAAAGTCGGTCACCATGGGCGGGGAAGTCTCGGGCAAGAAGACCATCTCCGGGTATTCCGGTGCTGCGGTGAAGCCCATCGCCCTTCGATTCATCCTCGAGATGTCATCCAACAAGGTGATGCGGGGAGTGCAGCTCTCCGGCGTAGGGGGCATCTGCACGTGGAAGGACGCCTATGAATTCATGAGCCTTGGATGCCGCAACCTTCAGGTTTGTACGGCTGTCATGGAATATGGCTACCGGATCATCGACGATCTCGCGGCCGGGCTCAGGAACTATCTCGCAGGGCGCGGAGTCACTTGCCTGGATGAGATCGTGGGCGAGGAGGTCGCGAACTTCTCGACGCCTGCCAAACTGGACAGGGACTCCATGGTGTTCCCGGTGATCGACAGGGCTGCGTGCATCGGATGCGGACGCTGCTTCATTTCCTGCATGGACGGAGGCCACCAGGCGATTTCGTTCGGTGAGGACAGGGTCCCGAGAGTCATCGGCTCCAAGTGTGTCGGCTGCCATCTTTGCCGTCTCGTCTGTCCCACCGGTGCGATAGGCATCGCCAAGCGCATCCCCGCGCGTCGCTGATTCCCTTTTATTTCCCGTCTGTTACTTTGAAGGATGAAGCCAGGTAGGAGCGGAAGGCCTGGCGGTAGCTTTCTCCGACGGGGATGCTGGTCCCGTTGTCCAGAAGTACGCTGGATGCGCTTGCTTCCCTGATCCGCTGCAGGGCGACTATGTAGGAACGGTGCACCCTCATGAAGCGGTCCGCAGGAAGCTGTTCGGCAAGGTGCCTTAGGCTGTAGAGGACTATCAAAGGTACCTTTTCTCCTTCCAGATAGAGTTTCATGTATTCGCTCATGCTCTCGGCATAGAGGATCCGGGACAGTTCGACCTTCACTACCTTGTGGTCGGCCTTGAAGAAGATGCAGTCTTGCCCGTCGTCGGTCCCGGCTGCCTTCCTCCTTGTCCGGACGATCATGTCCGCCTTTTCGGCTTCCTTCTGGAAGTCAGCCAGGCTGAAAGGTTTGAGCAGGTAGCCGACGGCGTTGACCCGGAATCCTTCGAGCGCATATTCAGAATAGGCGGTGGTGAACACGACGAGGGGCGGATTCTCCAGCGATCGGACGAAGTCGAGGCCGTTCATGTCCGGCATGTTGATGTCGACGAAGAGCACGTCGGCCTCGCCGGCCAGCGGCCTTGCCTGGGCTGCACTCGAGCAGGCAGCCAGCACTTCCACGCAGGGGGTCTTGCCTGCGTAGAGCTCCATCTGGCGCAGTGCCAGGGGCTCATCGTCCAGGAGGAGCGCCTTGATCATAGGGCTGCCTCCTTTTCCGGAAGTACGAGCAGCACGGAGAACCGGTCTTCGTGCTGTCCGGCCTGGAGGATGTAGGTGTCTCCGTACATCAGGTCCAGCCGCTTCCTTACGTTCTCAAGCCCTATCCCGTGCTTCCCGGGGTCCTCCTGGCCGTGCAGGGTGTTCTCGCATCTGAAGATGATCCTCCCGTTCTCCCTGGTCACCGAGACGCAGATCCTGGACCTGGCATCGAGGCTGATCCCATGCTTGAAGGCGTTTTCCACGAGGGAGGCCATGGCGAGCGGCGGAACTGCTGCTCCTTCGGCATTGTCGGGCAGGTCCATCTCGATCTCGACCGATTCCGGGTAGCGGAGCCGCATCAGGGATACATAGTGCCGCAGGTAGTCAAGTTCCCGCTCCAGGGGGATGGTAGGTGAGGAACCATCGTACAGGACGTACCGCATCAGTTTTGAAAACTCCTCGATGCTTTCCTTGGCCTTTTCCGGGTCGAGGTCCACCAGGGCGTGGATGTTGTTGAGGGTGTTCATGAAAAAATGCGGGTTTATCTGGTACCGGAGCATTTCCAGTTGCCTGCCGAGATTCTCCGCCCTGAGCTCCTGCATCTTCTGCTCGCTGCGGAGCGATTTGAATATTCCCTTTATTCCAAGGTTGACGGCTACGACGAGGATGCCCATGATGATTTTCATGATCTCCGGTGTCACCGGCCTTGTCGCTTCGGGTGGACCGGGAGGCATGGCCCCTGGCCCGCCTATGGGAGGAGGACCGTCCGAGGGAACCGGCGGCTTGCCGTTGCCGCCGTGGAGGCAGAACAGTGCAAACAGGACCAGCAGTGCTACCGTGACGATGGAATAGGCGGTGTACTCCTTCTTGTCCAGCAGCGGTGTCGCAAGGATGCTGTGGGCGAGGAAGAGGACCAGGAAAGGAATGATGCCGACCCATGTCTGCAGGACAGTCTTCCAGATGAAGCCGCTGCCCGATGAAAGGGCCTGCAGGAAGTAAAGTATGGGCACCATGGCGAAGACAATGGTCCAGACCACTGCGTAAAGGACATTCTCTCGTCTGCGCATTCTATCCATACGGGGCAAAAATACACATTTTTCCCTACGCGGAGTCCCTGTTCGCTGAAGAAATGGCGGGAATCGTTGAATATTTTCCCCAGCGGCAAATCTTTTGATTCCCTCCGGAGGGCATAATCGAAGTTGTAACAAAAATCCATAGCCATGAAAAAGTTTTTGTTCATTATCCTGTCGGCGGTAGTGCTGACCGCAGGATGCGAGAAAGACGATATCTGGAGTTACGAAGAGAATGGATCCCAGGAGGAAAACTCCGGCAGTCCTGGCAGCGGCAGTGAAGGAGAGTCATCTTCCTACTCCGGGAGTACCGATGCGACAGAGGACGTCTCCGTCGCGGCTGACGAAGAGGACCTCGTCGCCAACACCGATTTCGACCGTACGATCACGATAGTTTTCTCCTCGTCCGGGGCAACCGTCACCGGCGACGGGAACGGGATCGTGAGCGTGGACGGCAACAAGGTCACCGCAGACAACACCTCCACTTCGGAAAAAGTAATGTACAGGCTCAGCGGGACGGCCTCCAACGGCTTCTTCAAGGTGTATTCGAAGAACAAGCAGGCAATAGTCCTGGACGGTGTTTCGATTACCAACCCCACGGGAGCCGCCATCAACAACCAGGGGAAGAAGCGCTGCTTCGTGGTTGTGAACGGCAGCAACTCCCTCGCGGACGGCTCTTCCTATACTGCTACTCCTGACGGAGAGGATGAAAAGGCGGCCTTCTTCTCGGAGGGGCAGCTGGTCTTCAGCGGTGAAGGCTCCCTTGAGGTGACGGCTGAAGGTAAGGCCGGCATCACTTCCGATGATTACGTGTCCTTCCTCTCCTCGCCGAAGGTCACGGTCAAATCCAGTGCCGGCCACGGTATCAGGGGCAAGGATGCGGTGTCAGTGTTTGACGGGACGCTCGACGTGACGGTCTCGGCTGCGATGAAGAAGGGGATCGCCTCTGATTCGCTGGTCGTGTTCGCCGGAGGCGCCACTACCGTAAAGGTCACCGGCGGGACCGCCTATGACGACGAAGACCAGGAGTACAAGGCCTCCGCGGGAGTGAAGGCGGACCAGGTGTTCATCATCAGCGGCGGAGAACTCGAGGTGTCCAATTCAGGCCAGGGCGGCAAGGGGATCAGCGGCGACGGTAAGGGTTACTTCCAGGGAGGCACGGTGAAGGTTGCCGTGACCGGAAGCAATTACGGCCAGTCCTCCTCCGGCGGTCATATGGGCTGGGGCGGAGGCTCTTCCTCCAGCGACAACTCCACGAGCGCCAAGGGCATCAAGTTCGACGGCAATCTCTACATCAGCGGCGGCGACATTTATGTAACCGCTGCCAACCACGAAGCTGTTGAGAGCAAGGGCATCCTGGAAATCTCAGGGGGTACAGTCTATGCCCAGTCCAAGGACGATGCCATCAATTCGGCGGGCGACATGGCCATCAAAGGCGGCTTCGTCTGCGCCTACTCCACCGGAAATGACGGGCTCGACGCCAACGGCAATCTCTACATCGAGGACGGTTTCGTCTATGCCATCGGCAGCGGCGGAGCAGAAGTCGCAGTGGACGCCAACACCGAGGGGGGAAAGAAACTCTACCTCAATGGCGGCACCGTGGTGGCCCTCGGCGGCCTCGAAAGAGGTTCGTCTCTTTCGCAGTCCTGCTACAGCGCTTCGTCCTGGAACAGGAACACCTGGTATTCCATTACCGTAGGCTCCGCGACCGCCGCTTTCAAGACTCCTTCCAGCGGAGGCTCCGGGATTGTAGTGTCCGGGTCGTCGACTCCGACGCTGAAGAGCGGGGTGACAGTCAGTGGGGGGAATCCCAACTTCAATGGCATGTTCAATGCCGACGGTACGATCTCCGGTGGCTCGACGGTTTCCCTCCAGAGTTATTCCTCCGGAGGTGGCATGGGAGGCCCCGGCGGTGGATTCCATCATTAGCGGGCGGGGAAGGGCTATCGCTTGAAACTGAACCTTATGTCGGCCGGGATCCGTTCCAGGCCCAGGTTCAGGCGGTCCGAATCGTAGTCGGCGCTGAGTTTGGAGTACTTTCCTTCAAACTCGGCCGCATATTCCCTGTCTCCCGTGGCCTGGGTCTTCAGGACGAGGGCCGTCAGGTCCGAGAGGGCTGATTCCATCTTCTTGAAATCGAGAGAGTACTGTCCGGTCGGCTTGCGCTGGAAAGCGCCTGCTTCCGCCAGGTAATTGTAGAGGATTATGTTGGCTCGTCCGATCGCCGTCCCCTCGCCGAACCGTTCGGAACGGACCAGAGATGCGAACATGGTCGCCAGGGCGTCTTCCTTGGTGAATAGGTGATGGATGTCGAAGAAGTCCTGGAGCTTGCAGACCAGCAGGACACCTGCGGCATTGGCCTTGACTTCCTCCATCGTGGATGCCGCGTTCCCGAGAGCTTCGTCGACGCTGCCTTTCCCGTTGACGGTTTCCTTGACTCCCAGTCCATGGGCCACTTCGCGGAAGGCGGTGTTCCAGTAGAAAGCTTCGGCGGAAAGGTGATCTGCGTAGTATGGTTCAAGCAGGATCCGGCCTCCCGGGTCGACGATGTGATTGTATTTGGTGCGTATTATGTTTTCGAGCAGGATGGTCCTGGTCCCTTTGTCCCGCTGCACGTCGGGGTCGAAGGGCAGGTTCAGGGCGATCACCTTCACCCCGGCGTTCGCCTTCCCGGCGTAGTAGAGGGCATCGCAGGAAAAGATGTTGGAGCCGGCCCCGGGCTGGAATGCCTTGTAGGCAGGGTCACCCGGAAGGTCGTCCTGGAACTCGCCCAGGCGGGAGACATACTGCATGAGTTCCTTGGTGTGGGCTTCGTTCTTCAGGAGTACGAAAGCTTCGTACGATCTCTTGAGGCCCATCAGCTGGTCGTCCGTCACTTCGTTGGGGCCGATGACAAGGTCCATCTTGCTGTCTTCCATCTCGAGCCAGGCAAGGGAACTTTCGTAGTACCTGTCGGTCTTAAGGGCCTTCGCCTTGCTTCTCAGGTAGGCCGCCACGCTGGGTTTTATCGTGATGTCGGCAGCAGCCTCGAGGTAGTCGGCGATCTTGTCGATGTGCTCCTTGTAGGCGTCGTGGTACCAGACTGTTTCCAGGGATCCGTCGCCAGAGCGGCGGACAAGGGTGTAGGGACTGTCCTTGTCGGGATCGTCCCAGGAATCGAACTCTTCGGCGGTCATGTCGGCCGGGTAGAATCCGGCTCCGGGAAGCCGGTCAGGATAGCCTTCCACGAAGGATTTTCCCGTGGCACGGTCCCAGGGGCCGTAGTTGATCTGCGCGAATGTCTTCTGGGCTGGATCCGTGATCCCGTCGAGGAGACTCTTCTTGTCGCCGAAATACTGCTCCCAGTAGATGGCGTCGGCTTCATCGGCGGCGAAACGGTAGAGGTTGAGCACTTCCTTGCCGTTGTCGGTGATTCCCTCGAGGTCGGGTGCCTCGATCTCTACAAGGGCGTAATTGGCCACGTCGCGGTCGAACGGGGATTTCGTCTCACGGCACGCTGTCATGGCGGCCAGTACCGCCAGTACCACTATCGGATTCTTTCTCATCGTCTTTGTCTTTGAAAGGGTCAGACAATATGCAGGGAACCTGCCGCAAAGAGCACCAGATAGCCGAGGATTATGCTTATGAGGCCGATGAGGAGGCCCATCCGCGCCATGTCTTTCTGCTGGATGAGGTTGGTGGCGTAGGCAAGCGCGTTCGGGGGAGTGGAGATGGGGAGTATCATGGCGCTGCTGGAGGCTATGGCAACCCCGATGAGCACTGTGGAAGTGCCTCCCACGGCTGCGAGCTTGTCACCCATGGCGGTGCACACGACCACCAGGATAGGCATGAGCAGGGCGGCGGTCGCCGAGTGCGAGATCAGGTTGGAGAGACCGTAGCAGAGCAGTCCCGAAAGGATGACTATCAGCAGGGGCGCGAAGTTGCCGAATGGGATGGCACGCACGACGAGGGCCGCCAGTCCGGAGCCGTTCATGGCGTAGCCCAGGGCGAAACCGCCGGCGACCATCCATATTACCGACCAGTTGATTTCTTCAAGGTCGTACTTGGAGATGATGCCTGCCAGGGCGAAGACCGCGAATGGTATGAAGGCTACCGTGTAGGTGTTGATGCCGGTGACGGTGTCCATCATCCAGAGGAGGATGGTGACTATCATAGTGACGATGACGATGGTGGTCTCCTTGCCTTTCTTCATCTCGCCGTCGATCTTGAGCTCGATGGTCTTCTGGGTGAAGGGGAAGAACTTCTTCAGGAGGGTCCACGCTATGATGATCATCACTATCACGAGAGGCACCATGAAGAGCATCCACTGGCCGAATCCGATCCCGAGGTTGAGCCCTTCAGGGTCGTTCAGGTACTTCAGGGCGATCGTGTTGGGAGGGGTTCCGATGGGGGTTCCCATTCCGCCGAGGTTCGCTGCGATCGGAATGCTCAGGGCCATTGCGGTCCTGCCTTTGCCTGCTTCGGGAAGCTGCTTGAACACAGGCGTGAGGAAGGTGAGCATCATAGCCGTCGTGGCGGTGTTGCTGATGAACATCGAGAACAGGGCGGTCACCAGCATGAAGCCGAGCAGGATGTTCTCGCTCTTTTTCCCGAAAGGCGTGAGCAGCACCCTGGCCAGGTGGACGTCAAGTCCGGTCTTGGTAGTGGCTATGGCAAGGACGAATCCGCCGATGAACAGCATCACGACAGGGTCGGCGAAACTGGCCATGACCTGCTTGTAGCTGAGGAGCTGCCCTGCGGTGTCGGGGTTGCACAACCATTTGATCCCCGAGTCGGACGTGAGCAGCAGGAGGAAGGCCATGATCGAAACCGAGGTGGCCCAGGCGGGAACCAGTTCCAGCACCCACATCAGCGTGGCGTACACGAATATCGCAATGATCCTTTGCTGGACGGGAGTCAGGCCGTCGATGCCGAAGGATTCCGTGGGGATGAACCAGAGGATGAGTACGATAGCCGCGACGAACAGCAGTCCCAGGCCTTTCTTCTTCAGTATGGAGGGGTTCAATCTGTTGTGCTGACGCAGCTTGTGCATCTGTTCGACAAGATGGAAACCTGTGAAATTCTTGAACATAATGTCTTTGCGATTGCTTGTTTAAAGTTTATTCATAGGTGAAGCGGATGTCGACGGGGATGCCGGCGCTTTCAAGTGTCCGCTTGTCCGACAGGCTCTCGGGGCCGGCGACTCCGTACTTGGATATCCATGCCCGGGCGCCTTCGATGTCGCCATGGGCCTGCATGCGGAGTATTTCGGCTCCAAGGGTCTCAAGGGCCTTCCATGTCCTGTCGTAATCGATGCTGTAACGGCCGGAGGGATTCCAGGTGATGGACTTGCTCTCAAGGAGGTAGTTGTAGACTATTATGTTCGCTATGCCCGTAGGGTCGGCTGCGCCGAAGCGGGTCGAGCGGATGGTATTGGTGACGAAAGTGGTGAGCACGTCTTCCTTCTGGAAAAGGGCGGAGATGTTGTAGGCCTCGGCTTCCTTGGCGCAGAGCCATGCGCCGAGGACGTTGGACTTCGCCTTTTCGAGGATAAGCGCTTCATTTGCAAGGGCTTCAGCGACCGAACCCTTGCCGTTCACCGTTTCCTTCACGCCGAGTCCCTTCGCGATCTCGCGGAAAACTATGATCCAGTAGAAGGCGCTGGCGTCCACATGGGGCTGGTACGAGGCTTCAAGCAGGGCGTTCCCGACAGGGTGGACCGTGCGGTTGAATTTCTCGCGGATGATGTTGTCGAATATGATGGTGCGCGTGCCAAGTTCTTCCTGGACTTTGGCGTCATAAGGGAAGTTGATGCCGATGACTTTGTAGCCGGCGTTGGTGTAGCCGCTGCAATAGAGCACGTTGCAGGAGAAGATGTCAGACTCGGCGCCGGGCACGAAGTCGTGGTCGGCCGGATCGCCGGGAAGCATTTTCTGGAGTTCCGGCATGCGTGCCGACAGGGCGTTGAGCTCCTCGGTGCGCTGGAGGTTCTTCAGGAGTACATATGCCCCGTAGGATGCCTTGGTGCCGTAGAGCGCGTCGTCGACGGCCTCGATGGGGCCGATGACGAGGTCCATCTTGCTGTCGTTCATCTCCAGCCAGGCCTTGTTGCTTTCGTAGTAGTTATCACTCTTGAGGCCTTCGATCATTTCGAGGAGGTAGTGCCTGACGCTTTCCTTGATGGTGACGTCGGCCGCCCTTTTCAGGTATTCCTCGATCGTGGCGATCTGCTCCGAATACGCGTCATGGTACCAGACGGTCTTGAGCTTGCCGTCTTCGGAACGGCGCACCAGGGTGTAGGGGCTTTTCTTGTCCGGATCGTCCCAGGCGAGGAATTCCTCCTCCGTCATGTTCGAAGGATAGAAACAGGCGCTTTCAGGCCTGCTGCCGTAGCCCTTGAGGAAGGCTTTTCCATCGATCCTGTCCCATGGACCGTAGTTGATCTCCGCATATAGTTTCTCCGAGGGGTCGGCGATGGATCCCAGAAGGGCTTCCTTGTCTCCGTAATACTGCTGCCAGTAGATCTTGTCCACCTCGTCTGCGGCCATGCGATAAAGCCTGAGGACTTCTTTGCCATTGTCCGTAATGCCCGTCAGGTCCGGTGCGGGGATGGTGACCTGGGCATAATTCTCGACGAGCCTGCCAACGTCGGTCCTGTTCTGGGAGCATGAAACCGAAACCACTGCAAGGATCGTCAGGGCTGCTGGAATATTCTTCATGTCTGATGATTTTTTCGAATTTGCAAAGATAATCCAATAATCCTTTATTTTTATCTTTGCTTGAGAAAACAATTGGAAGAAATCATGACAATAATGTTTACGACGAAGCTGCAGGAAGCCGGCTTCGACGTGGATTTCCTGCTTGCCTGGAACCGTCCCCACAGCGGAGACTATTCGCTGGATGAAGTCTTTTCCTGGATAGCCAGGATCACAGGACGGTAGGTCAGCCTTCTTTCTTCAAGAGCGGCATACCTTCGTGCCATGCGGTCCCGATCCTCTCGCCGATGGCATAGTAGCCGTTCTGCATCTGGTCGAATGCGAATGCATTCAGTTTTCCGGCGTCGATGCGGCCCTTCTCGTCGAGGACCTTCTCGTCGGCAAGCACATTGACAATCTCGCCGAGGACCCTGAGTCCATAGGGCTGGTCCTGGAATTCCACGACCTTGCATTCCAGCGTGACCGGGTATTCGGTGATGACTGGTGCGTCGACGTTGGTGCTTGCGATGGCATGCAACCCGCTGACGGCGAACTTGTCCGGGTATTTGTTGCCGCTGGCGGTGCCGAGATAGTCGGATTCTTTAAGGGTGTCGGTCCCGGGTATCGAGAGGGTGAAGGCCTTGCGGTCCCGGAGGTTCTTCACCGTCTTGTGGGAAGATTCCAGGTTGAGCGCAACCATCCTGGTGTCTACTATTCCGCCCCAGGCCATCATCATGGCATCGACGGTTCCGTCTTCATTGTAAGTCCCGATCATGTAGGTCGGCATCGGGAAAAGATAGGGTTTGGTTCCTAAGGATTTCATTTCGCTGTCCGTATTAAATGGTTGACAATATTCTTGGCCTTCTGGTGCAAATATACTGTTTTCCTTCGTAATTACCCCTGCGGTTCACTCCTGGCCATCGGTTCGACTTTTATGCATGAAATGGTAGGAATATATCCGTTATAGTGAAGGAATTCTCTTCGATTAAGCCTATATTTGCCGTCAGCACCAGGGAAACGAATGAACATAAACACTAGAGTCATGAAAGTTCTATTGATAAACGGCAGCGCCAACAAGGAAGGAAACACTTTTGTGGCGCTTTCCGAGATTGCCGGGCAGCTTGAGAGGAATGGGATCGAAGCGGAGATCTTCCAACTCGGCAACAAACCGGTCCGTGGTTGCATAGCCTGCGGGCAATGCAGGGCCAGGGAACTCGGCCGCTGCATATTCGACGATGACGCATGCAACCGGATCATAGAAAGGATCAACGGGGCCGACGCCCTTGTCGTCGGGTCGCCGGTCTATTACGGACAGCCCAACGGCGCCTTGCTGGCCGTCCTCCAGCGTGCCTTTTTCTCCGGCGCCGATGCGCAGAACAAACCTGCGGCAGCAGTTGCTGTCTGCCGCCGCGGGGGAGCATCCGCAGCCTACCAGACCCTCAACATGATGTTTGAGATGATGAATATGCCGGTGGTGACTTCCCAGTACTGGAACATCGCTTACGGAAGGGATCCGGGTGAAGCGGCGCAGGACTCCGAGGGCATGCAGACGATGCGTACCCTGGCCGACAACATGGCTTGGCTGCTCAAGAAAATCCATGCCGACGGCGACCCCGCATATCCGCAACGCGAGCCCTGGCAGGGCATGAACTTTATCAGATAGGCCCTGGTCCCGGTATCAGGTAAGGCCTGGTCCCGGTATCAGGTAGGCCTTGGGTCCGGTCCGGCAGCCTGCAGTTTTGCGCGGCATCGGCCCGGGCAGAGGCAATTCACTTCAAGATGGGAATATGACAGAGAAAGAGAAGATGCTGGCAGGACAGGTCTATTCTGCCGTTGACAAGGAACTGCAGCAAGAACTTTGGGAAGTCAAGGAAATCATCCACAGGTACAACTCCCTCAAGCCTTCCCAGGCAGGGGAGCGGCTCTCGATCCTGAAAGGGCTGCTTGGGCATGTCGCCGACGATGAAATCCTTGTGAACCAGCCTTTTTTCTGCGACTACGGAAAGCAGATCAGCGTCGGCAGGCGTTTCTTCGCCAATTTCAATTTCACTGTACTTGACGAAGCCCCCGTGACCATCGGCGATGATTGTTTCATCGGACCGGGCGTGAGTATCTACACTGCCTGCCACAGCACCGATCCGGCCGAGCGGAACAGCCGCATGGAATGGGCGGAGCCTGTCACGGTCGGGAATAATGTCTGGATAGGAGGAAGTGCAGTCATCCTGCCCGGAGTCACCATCGGCGATAATGTCACCATAGGGGCCGGGTCGGTCGTTACCCATGATATTCCTTCAAATGTCGTGGCTGCAGGCAATCCTTGCCGTGTGATAAGGACTCTTGAATAATAGGGGAATCAGTCGTCTGATACGGCCTCGAACTTGACGGTCACTTTCCCTTTGCCAAGGGCCTCGGCCAGGCCGTCCACCTGGGTGACCTTGCCGACCCGGGTGTAGCTGTAACCGCCTGCCGGCCCGTAGAACAGTACGAGGCAGTTGCCGCTGTAGAGCATCAGGTCTCCGGGAACGATCTTCTCGCAGTACTTGTCGTTGCGTGGAAGCGAAACACCGTAGCAATACTTTTCGTTGCCGTTGAGTTCCGACATGTCTAGGGTCAGCGGGAGCTTGGCGAAAAAGGCTTTCCCTGTTTCCGAATCTTCGATTTCGGCCGTGAAGGTCTTGCCTCCAGCTGTGATCTTGACTTTCATTGACTTGTTTTCTTGATTGTCCTTGTCGTTTCCGGGTTTCTCACTTTCTTCGGAGCCTTGGCCGGATTCTTCCTTATGGTCCCGTACCGTTTCTTCCAAAGGGTCCGCCAGGGGATCGGAAGTGCATGCAGCAAGGGGGAAAGCCATCGCAGTCAAGGCAATGGCGAGTCCTGAAGTGAAATGTCCGAGTGCGGTAAACATGATTTATTCTCCTTCCTCCATGGCTGCGTGTCATTGGCGTCGCAGGCAGCATGGCAGATTTGTTTCTCTACTCCGCAAAGTTAGGTATTTTCACCATGTGTCTTCAACCGATTTTCCGGTTTGTCCAATCATTATTCCATCCTCGGACGTGTCCGGCGCTCTTTCTTGTGGTCCTGGTTTCAGGGTCGCCCTCTCTTGACCGATTCGTTCCGCCGGCGCCGAACCCCTTGGTTTCATCGTCTGAAAATCCTATCTTTGACAAGGCATCCGCACAGGATTGCCTGACACCGCAAATTATAGGATTATGTTTGGAAAGGAAACCAGGCCGGTGGCCAGTGCCAGGATCGGGACCGACGGGACCGTGGTGGTCATGGGGGTCCATTATGACAAGGATCTGTTCTGTGACCGGAAATGCAGTTTGCTGCGAGTTGCTGAAGACGGACTCCAGTCTTGTCTTCTCGATCGGGTCGAGAACATGTCCGATTATCGGATAAGGGCCCTGGTCGTAGAGTACCAGTGCATCCTCGACAGGGGAGCGGCTGAAGCGGACTGGACCCTTGGCGGCGAGGATTTCAAAGTCGTCGACAATGATGGTTTCATCCACGGGGGATCCGTTCTTTGCGACAGGATCAGCTATCCTGTGAAGACAGTAGAGGACCAGCATACTCTCTATGGGGGCACGAGGGCGAATATCGTGATCTTCTATCCCGACTTCCCTGCGGGCAAGACTGTCAGCGCCATCATAGTGGAAAAGGGCTTTTCCGAAAATTGCAGGATCGACCTGGATGCATCCATTCGTGGTGTGCAGCCCGTTTTTGTCCCCCGGGAACCTGTGGAGGACAACGGGAATGGGACCCCAGCCCCCGCCCTTCCGGATTACGGAGACTTGCGGGAACGTGTCGTCCGTTTGGAAGAAGCCGTCAGGGAGCTTCAAGTCCGGCTGGCCGGACTGGCAGGTGAAAAAGCGGCCGGTGACAAGGCGTCGCCGGTCGCTCCTCCAGCCCCGGTTCAGGATGCGGGATCCCGGGCCAAGGTGAAGTCTGTTTCCGGATTGCTGGCGCTGGATCCTGCCGGATTCCGCGATACGGTCATCCGGTTGCTTGAAGGGTATGGATTCAAGGATATGAAAGAGCAGATGGACCCTGAAGGCGGTTATTGTGCGTTGCTTGCCACGCGGTACGGATCAAAGTATGCAATCTATACCGTGCAGGCCAATAAGGACGTTCATTCTGCCGATGTGGACAAGGTCGAGTGGCTTGTCCGGTTTTCCAGGAGGAACAAGGCTGAGAAGGCCATGTATGTCACATCCGGCAAGCTGTCCTCTGATGCCGAGAGACTGGCGACCTCCCGCGGCGTCGAGATCATGGACATCGACAGGATCTCCTCCATGCTTGGTTTGCAGCGTGACTCGTTCGGATACCAACCTCTTTCCCGGAAGTGATCCTGCGGGCGGGCATTATCTGCCCCTTAACCATTCCAGAAGGTCCTTCACTGCAAGGGGAGAGGAACCTGGATGCAGTTTTCCATGCCGGTCTCTTCTTGCCTTGTCACATTCGATCCGCTCCCTCAATGCGACCGCCCGTGTCCTCCATCCGGATACCATCTCATAGCCGCTCCATCCGCACTCGCAGCGGCCTTCCAGGTCCACCCTTCCGCTGAGCGGTGATCCGACGTAGCGGTAGGGGAGCACCGTCCTGCCGCAATTCGGACACCTGTATTGGAACAGATCCGGATGTTCCATGGTGCAGGTTACGAAAGAGCCCATCCAAACAGGGTCAGGGGCAATCTCGGCAACAATTCCGGCGCAGCCGTAGGTCATCTGCATGTAGAGGGGAATGAAGTAGAACCTGTCTTCATCCTTCCAGTCGCCGAAGCGTTTGTAGATCTCGACCGAATTGTCGTAGAAAAGCTTTGTGTCACGCCGTTGCGCAGCGTCGGGGCAGGCATATCCCTGCTTGAAGAAATTGAATTTGTCCATGATACAGACTTTTTTTGATTGAACATCCGCATCGTTTTGCCACCGTGGCTTCTGGCTGCTCGGTTGGCGCTCCTCAAAGGAGACTCTTGATGCACTGGGCAAATATAATTATTTTCCGGCAAATGGCAAGCCTGTCGTTTCCGGCAGAGGAGGCTACGCCAATGCTCTGGTTCTTGAGGACGCCGCCGAATCCTCCCATTGCGTGCCCCTTGAAATGCGCCAGGTTGATCATGAAGTCATATTCCTTCAGGTGGCTGCCCACCCGGATTAGGGATGTCTTACACGCGCCTCTAAACGATTTTTCTCGTTTTTCCCACGAAATAAGGGAGGCGAGTATCATTTTGCACGGAAAAATGGTACTCAGAATTTGAGCTCCATTGAAAAAGAGCAGACACAGTCATAGAAAAATCTCTCCCGGGTATGGGAGAGACTCTCGTTGATTCAGCCAAATAAACAAAGATGAATTCAGTCAACACTGTTGACCGAATTTCGTTACCGCTAGCCGCTATGACTGTCTAATAACCATCCAGCGGCCATGGCTTCGTGGGCCAAAATGCTTTATCTTTCCAATGGAGGAGAGAAAAGCTAACTCTCGTTTTACAGTACTTTCCGAGATTCCCAGTTTTTTCGCAATCGATGATCTCGTTTCTGGTTCATTGTTTGGGTCATCAGGTTGACCCTGATTCTCAAGAATACCTATGATAAGTAGTTGTCTCTCAGTTAGATTGTTTGGGTCACTGTTTGGGTCATTCTTTGGGTCATCCTGCTTTGAATTTCCCCGAGAGCCCAGTCGAATGGCCTGGAAGATTTCACGTTTAATAATGGCTGTCACACCGCCGAATTCCTCTTTAAAGGTGGGAACAGCAAGTCCGTCCTTGGTGAACTCCTCCGTGATAATCTCGAAACCGCGGCCCCATGCCTCAATCAAGCCAGCATAGTAGAAGGCATTGGCAATTAGCTTATTACGGGGCATCGATCTGTGCGGCATGAACATCTGCTCAAAGGTATATCCTTCGGGAAGTTTGCCGAAATTCCAAAGATCTATCCTGTCATCATACACGCGCATCTGGATATCCGGGCCGTCGTATTGTTTGTGGATAATCGATTATGTAAAGTCAGATATTATGTCAAGTATCCGCCTTGCATCATAGTTCTACGTCTATCAGAGTCATAAACTTTACATAATCTGTTTACATAATATCTTTGTGTTTGGGACACAACCAACACAATCA
>Ga0256407_10002390_pt1 | contig 36111 bp, 26 predicted proteins | sample RumenRJG_04DNA_FD_193489 | JGI IMG/M metagenome (GOLD analysis project Ga0256407, IMG submission 193489) | Bovine rumen microbial communities from Lethbridge, Alberta, Canada - RJG_04 | ecosystem: Host-associated > Mammals > Digestive system > Stomach > Rumen | place: Canada: Alberta...
TAAAGGCGCAGTTCTCCACTGGGACTAACACATTTTCTGTCTAATTTGTTGCAAGACGTTTGTATAGGGAGGGTCGTTCAGCTTTTGGTAGAACGACCCTTTTCCCTTCCCTCATTTCACTACTGAAAAAGGTTTAAGAAATCTGCTCCTATCTTGCATATCACTCTTTACCTCTCTAGAATTGAAGTTGCGCTGATTCCTCATTTTTCTGACGTTAACGCGTCTCGTTGCAGCGACGGATACTTATTCAAAATCAAAGGTCAAAATGAAAAACATTTTAATTTGCGCGTATTCGAGACGTTTTGTCGTCTTCTTTATGACATTCGTTTTTTTGACGTTTTGGGGTGGATCGTATTCATGGGCGTTTACTTGTTACCGAGAAACCAGGGGAAATCTGACTTTTGAAATCTCGCCCACTGGTCCTATAACTGTCGAAGGAAAGTTCTATCGTGCGCCCCTAATTATAGAGAATCACAGTGATAGCGCAGTCGCTATTAGAGCGAGTTTTTCGTCTATTGACGCCTTCTTTCTATACGACGAATCAGTTGAACCTGCTTTAGAAATTACTCCGCCAAACTCTTTGATCAGCGAATTTACCGTCGAACCGGCTTCAACCCATAAAAGTGAAGTTGTATTTGCCGTCCGTGGCGCTTACTTGGATGCTCACTATCCACTCCGTGCTGTTTTTGAATTCATACAAGATGGAAAGAAAGAGATAGTCGATCTCCGTCCCGTTTTTTCAACGAAACTTGTCGATCTCCTTCCAACAACGCGAAAAATAGACGTTCTGACCTTCGGCAATCGTTCATTTCTTGCACTTAACGGTTCGTCGTTTTCTCCATACGCCACGTACTGGAAAAGAGACAATGGCGACTATCATCTGTTGCCGATATCTTGGACAGGATCGGAAGTTAATACTAAAGCTTCACTTACGTTTGGTCAGATGACAAGAGGCGGAATTTCGCGCTCATCGTGGTCAATCCACCCGCCGTACGATGGCGGTCCCGGCGTTATTGGTTTGAGGTTTGCCATCCAGTGTCCAGATTCTAAGAATATATCTTTGCGATTTTTTAGCGCGATGCGCGATGTATTCCCTCCAGAACCTCCAACAGACGGGGTTGAATTTCGGGTCTATGCTTCCCATCTTCTTTCACGTGGCGATGGTTCAATCAATCAGGAAGCGTTAGATCAGGCGATACAACGGGAGCCTCGCGAAGAGGAACTTCTTTATGCTTCGCAGTATGCCGGAACTGATTGGAAGGAGAATGAAGTTGACCTTTCAAAATTTGCTGGTCAGATTATTTTACTAACTTTTGAAGCTGATCCAGGTTCCGCTCGGAACACAACATGTGACAATAGTTTCTGGGGCGACGTCGTACTGCTTGCCAATGCGACACATGCTGGTGAAAATGCGAGTGAACTAGAACATCTTGCCCTTCGAAAGAGAAACTCCAACGCATTTTCCAGTTTTGTTCAAACTACGCCGACTGACGTCCCTACTTCAGGAATAGAACTTGAAGACGGTTCTCGTGGCTTTGTATTAGGTTTTGGACAGTTTGCGGTTGTAACCCTTGGAAAAAAAGGAATCTTTGACGGATGGATTACTATTGGCTCTGAAGAAAAGTTCATACAAATCGATGGAGTTCGCGTGCGATATCAAGGAACGGAGGTTGGTTTTGATCGACCTTTCGAACCTTGTAAGGTATCGACTGAGTTTACAGATGCGAGAGAACTTGAGTTTAGGGTTCGGCGTTTTGCGATTAACCACCATGAACCGATTATTGGCGACGTTCCTATAGACGCATGTCTTGAAGAATTTAAAGACAAGTTGATTCTCGACGCGCCGTGCTCTGAGAATGAACTTTGCTGTTACATTTCCAAAACCCTCGGAGGATTGGCGTTTCGAATTGTTTCTTCTCATAACGCCGATATCAATTCAATCCAATTTGGAGCTTTTTCTCATAAGGCGGATCGGCTATTCTTTGGGCACGGATACTGTATTGTTAATCCTACTAGTCCATTTGAAGAGTCTGGAGATGGGTTTGCGTGTTCTACAAGCCACGTCGGTATGGATTTTGAGAATGGTATTTCCCTCCTTCAAGCATCGACTCGACCTGTTGATCGGTTCATTGTAAATCCTGATCAGCAGATTTATACGCTCACAACAAATTGTGATTCTCGTTTGACGTTACGTTCAAGCGAGTTGGGTGCGTTTGATTGTGCAATGAAATATGCTCCTGGGTTCGACAAAGCGCCCGCTCTCCTTGTGTCTAAAAAGGCAGGAAGATTTGTTTTCGATTACTGGGGCGGAAAGTATGGCGACGTCCTCGCCCGAATGAAAACCTTTGTTAGATACGGGTTGACGAACTCCATGCTGATTCAGCATGTTTGGCAACGTTATGGTTATGACGTTCGCCTTCCGGACGTCTGGCCGCCCAGCCCGCTTCAAGGAACTTTGAATGATCTTGTTGAGACTCAAAAATATCTTGACAGTCTTGGAATTCCCTTTGGTTTGCATGATAACTATATCGACTTTTACCCTGACGCAGACGGGTTTTCCTATGACGACGTCATTTTCAATGCCGACGGCCAGCCGCAGAAGGCCTGGTATAATCCGGGACCAGACGCTCAAAGTTATCGTTTCAATCCGTTGAAGTTTATGCCGTACGCGGAACGTAATCTCGATGTTATTAGTCAGTATCTGATGCAGACTGCTTATTTTACTGACGTTTTTTCATCCATTCATATCATGGACTTTTATGATCGCGAAGGAACTTTTCATCCTCGAACTGAGACACTTGACGCTTGGAATCGTTATTTTGATCTTGTTCACGAACGTTTCAATCAAAATGCAATTACAGTTAGCGAATCCGGAAGTGACGCCCTGATCGGTCACCTTGACGGCGCTGATGCGATTCTTCGTCGTATAACGTCTGTTCAGGAAAGCTATTCTGACGTTATTCCTTGCGAGGATAGCGAGTATGTTCCTTGGTTTGACGTCGTTAATCACAAACGTTTTATTCTGCATGGAGTTGGCTACAGCGATCGCTATCAAGGCGGAGAGTCTCGTGCGCTTAGAGGAATTGAGAGCGACGACTATATTTCATCAGAGGCGTTAACTGGGCACGCCGTTATGGTCGATCTTCCGACCTCCGTTCGTGGTACTATTCGTAAGTATTGGTTGATGCAAAATTTGGCTGAGTCGTTGGCTCTTGATGAGATTGTTGGATTCGAATTTGTGGACGGTAATATTCATCGTCAGAAAATTGTTTGGAAATCGGGAGTCACAGTCTATGTTAATCGAGATCAAGACCCGTGGACATTGAACATGAAAGTTCCTAAGACAGATATTGATGTTTGTCTCCCACAGTATGGTTTCTGGTCTGTCAGTGATAATGAGTATGGAGGGGTTGTTCGCATAAACAACCAAGTCGTCGAACTGCGTGTTAATTCTGATAGTGACTTCTTTGTAAACGGTCGTCAGAGTGTTTCAAGCGAGGTTGTGCCCATCCACCCGTTATTCGAAGATGTTAAGATTATTGACTCTAAAACAATACGTGGAAAATTTATTTGGGACGCCCTTGTTCCAACCGATAAACCATACGCTGCTTTTCTTCACCTTGAACGACCTCAGACTTGGTGGAACGATAAGCCTGAACTTCATGTTTTACCGCTTGCCACTCCATCTAAACCGAGTGATAAATGGATGGGACGTGAGACGGACCTTTTCGGCGATCTTACGACGGTTGTTATTCCAGAAGAGTTGCCGCCAGGTTTTTACAATCTTCTTTGCGGTCTCTATGATCCGGTTTCAGGGCGTCGACTTTCTCTCCTAGGTTCAAATACTAAAGATTCGCGTTGTAGGTTGGGCGGAATCGTAATCAAAGGACAAGGCGCTGATCGCGAGCTTGCCTTTGAACCTGCTAAGCCGCTCACAGATGCGGATAAACGGCTTATTCCAAATACTGAGCCAACGAACTTTGGCGTTTGTAATACGATGGGAGCGTTTCGTCTTGTGAAGACTTCCGACGATTCGATTACTCTAACGCCGCTCCCGAATGAACCGCCCTTCTCCGTTTCCATAACAACTCCTTTTTTTATGACTGGCGATTTTGAAATCATTTCTCATGACTCTGACGGCGTCGAACTCGCGAAGGAGAATGTTTCAGCGATAAATGGAAGTCTTGACGTTTTACTTGATTCTTCGAAGGTTTTTTCGTATGAAGTAAAACGTCGTTAGTTTTCCAGGTTTTCGTTTTCTGTTGACAAATAGAATGTAGCGCCAAAAATGTCGGTTAGACGGTTTGTTTACAGGGACGGCGTTTAGAAAGACGACCGTTCCAATTTGGTCGTTGTCGTATGGTGGTTTTTGAAGCAGTGGAGTTCTTAGGTTGTCATTCGGGAATAATATTGTTTTCTTACTGCGGTTTGCTCTTGTGGCGATTATCTTTGGCGTTTGTTGGGGCGTGTCCTTTGCGCAGACGTCAAGCGACGTTGCACCTCAAACTTTTGCACGAATTGATGAAACACATGAGTCAAAGTCGACGCAATCCGTCACGGATTCTGATCGAGTTCTTGTTACCAACGAATCTGCCGATACTTCAAAGACCAAAGAGAAAAATTATTCGGAAAAACGCAACGCCGAGATTGTGTTTGACGAGTATCAACAACGACTTGAAGACCTCGCTAAAAAGTGCGACGAGCTTTCAATGCCCTTAGAGGCTAAAGTTACTCGGTCACTTATTTATCCTGATAATACTGAGATATTTACGATTCCTCTTCTTCCTGTTCAAGAGACACTTAGGAAACTGCCTGCAGACGCGAATAAAAATCAACGTTTTTGGTTTTCAGCTTTAAATCGGCTTCGTGGTCAATATTCAGATGAAATCTATTCGTTTGCAGAGTATTTCGGGGATAAAAAACGCGGTTATGACGTCGTTGCTTGTGTTTTAACTACTCTTTTTGTCAATCCAGATCATACAAAGGCACGACATTTTTTTAATTACACTCTTCAAGATGGAGTTTGGAGAAGTAGGTGGGAACTTCAACAACTTGAGAAAGGATTGGTAGAAACCCCCGAATTCGGATGGTTGCCGGCAGAGAACGTGGATCGTTATAGAAACGGGGAACGTTTTTACAAACGCCAGTGGATTTCTTCACAAGAAGAAGAAAAAAGAATTCTTGCCAGCGCTTCTGGTTGGAGAGTGGATACTGAGCACTTTTCAATTCTCTCTCGCGTTTCTCTTGAAAGAGGCGTCGAAATTGGTCGTCTACTTGAAGCATATTATCAAGCTTGGAGTCGCCTTTTTTTCCGTATGATTGCTTCAGAAACTCAGTGGAGTTCTCAACTTTATTTAAATACTGAAATTGTAACTAAACGGCATAAGATCATTATTTATAGAAATCGTGAAGAATATCTCCGTGAATTAAAGAAGCACGATTCCAACGTGTCCCTCAGCGTTGGCGGTTACTTTCCCAATCTGCGTTGCACCTTTGTCTATGAACCTAGTAAAGACGATAATTTCGATTTACTCCCTCTTCTTTTTCACGAAACGACCCATCAACTATTTGAAGAATGTAGCACTTCAAGTCAAGGCCGTTTTAAGGTTGATTTCCAATCTCGTGCCAAGGTCTCGAATTTTTGGGTAGTTGAGGGGGTTGCCGTATATGCTGAAACTTTCAAGGTTAACGCTTCGAAATCTGCTGCCACGTTGGGAGGTGGAAGGAACGTTTTTCGAATTCAATGTGCTTTGGAAAGTCTTTTTGTCGATAAGGATTACGTTTCACTCCGCGAGTATGCGGGGCTTTCCCGTGAAGAGTTTCAAAACAGACGAGATATTGCTACGCTTTACTCAGAAGCGGCGGGACTCGCCTATTTTTTCATGCATTATGACAACGGCGTTTACCGCGACGCGTTTGTAACTTATCTCTATAACGTCTATCAAGGAATTGATTCACGAGATTCACTTGAAAAAGTGACGGGGAAGACGTTTGAAGAACTTGATCGTGAATATATTGATTTTATGCAATCGCTTTATCACGCATCAAAATGAACTAACGACGATTTTCTTTCTTTAATTCCCCTTTTATTGAGTCCTTAAACATCAAACGAATGTACTACGGTGGAATATGAAAGTACTTATCGTAATCGCCACCTATAACGAAATCGACAACCTTCCAAAACTTGTCGAAGAACTCAGGTCTTTGGTTTCAGACGCCGACATACTTGTTGTTGACGATAATTCGCCGGATGGAACTGGTCGATGGGTTGAGGAGAAGTCGCGACAGGACGTCCACGTTTTTTCCATTATCCGTACAAATGAAAGAGGACTTGGATCGGCGGTGATTCGAGGTTTTAAATATGGAATTGAACATAAGTACGACTATCTAGTAAACATGGACGCCGACTTCAGTCATTCTGTATCAGACGTGCCAAGATTACTAAAAGTAATTACGGAATCTAACGTCGACGTTGTAATTGGTTCTAGATACGTTTTTGGGGGAATGACGCCTGACTGGCCAGTAATTCGCAAAGTGATGAGTCGTTGCGTCAACTTTTGGGCCAAGGCGACTCTTGGACTCAAAACAAAAGACAATAGCGGGGCCTTTCGATGTTATCGTATTGACAAGTTAAGCCTGCTTGATTTCGATCGCTTCAGTTCTTCCGGATATTCTTTTTTCGAGGAGACTCTCTTCAGATTGAAGCAAGCTGGCGCGACATTTGAAGAAACGCCAATAGTTTTTCTTGATCGTCGTCTCGGCGTTTCTAAAATTAACAGAAAAGAGGCTATTAAGGCAATCTGGATCATGCTTAAACTGGGGCTTGAGCGTGTCGTAGGGAGACGAAACGGTTAAATATCGGCCTATTAAAAACACCTCTAATTCGAGAATCCGGTCGGTTCGACGTGTTTAACGTATAAACCTAACGCTGAAGGACGTCGTCGCGCATGATGAAATTACAAACCGTAGAGCTTGGGGCTCTTCCTCTTAGCATTCCCCCGCTATTCTAATAGCGTAATTGATAGTTAGAAAAGCTGAATTTCTCGACTAATCAATCGACTTAACAATATACCCTCCAGACTCAACGGCTTTTCTTAGTTCTGTATTGACGTTTGCTGGCGCGTTTTGAAGTTCCACAACTGCATTACCGAGAACGTGGCTGACCTCGACAGAAGTAACGAACGGGAGTGATTCAAGACTTCTTTTCACGTGAACTTCACAATGTCCGCACATCATACCTTCTATCTTCAGGTTTTTTTCATTTTAGTCTCTTTTATTGAAATGTTTAAATTGATATTTGACGACGCTGAGCAAATTTGTGGGGTTGGATTACCCCAGACGTTTATTCTTGCAAAATTTAATCGTGACGCATTGGAAATGGCGCAGATACTTGAGAGACTCATGACTAAAGCGCCAAAAGTCGGACTAAGCGTCCAACCCAAACGTGGCGTCATAATTCCTGTGGTCAGCGGGATTCCTGGTAGATTATAAAAAAATGCCCAGAAGAGTTTTTCTCTAGCATTAGAAAGGGGGGCGCGGCTTAAACGGATTGCTCGACATACGTCTGAGAGATTGCTATTAGTAAGAACAACGTAAGCCTCATTAATAGCCACGTTAGTTCTGGCTTCGATAGCAATTCCGACGTCTGCACGACTTAAGGCCGGCACGCCATTAAGCCCATCGTCTACAAATGCAACCGGACCAATTGTCGAGAATTCACGGACTTTAACTTCTTTGTCTTTCGGCAATGCGTCGGCATAGATTTCACTAATTCCGACCCGTTGACCAATAGACTCCGCGACGCGATTAGAATCTCCTGTAAGCATGGCGACGCGCATTTTAAGAGTTTTAAGGTCCTTAATCGCTTTAAGAAGTAGTTTTAGGTTTATCCGCAACGGCGATTAGTCCAAGGAGTTTTCTATCCAAAGAGAATAAAAGAGGCGTCTTTCCCTCAATTTCTAAACTTTTAACTTTCTCTTATGTTTGTTCGGAGATATCGATCATGCGTTAAATTTGATTTTTTCCTTCGAACGCTTTTTTCCGTCAATAAAACCTTCTACGCCCGCGCCGGGAATTACTTGGAATCTGTTCCAGTAACTTTAGCCGTATTCGTCAAAAAAATAACGGTTACGTTGACAACGCCTTTTAACGTCTGTTCTACCCTCGCGGATCAGGCAACGCAAGTCACGCCTATATTTTTTAATCGTACTACTGTCACACCATGAAATTATCCTTAAGAGTTGTCTCAAGTCGCGAAAAAGGTCGTGCAGAGAGATTATTCTTTCCAAATAACGAAAAAACAATTTTTTTTTAAACTGGCGCATGACCGTTTGGGGAAAGTTTACGAGTCAGTTCTCTCATTTGACCTCGAAATTTCTCTCTTCAACTTGATCGACGCTTGCATTCAGCCCTCGTAGAAAATATACTGTACGACGTTAATGGGGTTGCTTCGGCGACTTTAAGCCGTTTGTTTGAACTTTAAGCTTTATGTTTGTAACATATCTGTCGAACCAGAATTGCGAAGAGCGATATTGGCCTTTTGTTTTTAGATTTGAAACAATTGTCGCCGGTGTTGTTACCGAGGTTGCAAAGCGGATTGTGGCTTTTACAGACGAGCAAGCGCAGCTTTTTTTTAAGAACGCATTTGCGGCAGCTCTTGACGACAATTCCAACGTCCTTCCACCCGGGTGGTGGAGCCGAGTTGAATCTCCTCCCTATTTGTGGTTCCAAAAGTATTTGGAACGCGAACTTCCGTTCATGATAGCAGAATCTAGACGGTTGGCGGGTGAATCGCTGCCAGAGACGGAAAGAATAGGAGAGAACCAGACGTCCCATGTTTTTGATCAATCGAAAATTCGTCATTGTGCTCACGTAAGTCCAAGTTTCAGAGATTTCTTACGACAATGTTGAAAGTTTCCTACGAATAGCGGCTCTGTTTTTTTCGTAGAAAACGTTGTTCCTTGCCTGTTGGTGAATTTTGATTTGAGGTGAAACCTATGAAAAGAAAATTTGTCATGATTTTGACGGCTATTGTCGTTATGTTTGGAGCGATTCCTGGACGAGCGGACGTTACTGTCCCGAATTGCTTCACTGACAATGGAGTTTTCCAGCGCGACAAGCCGATATGTGTTTGGGGATGGGCTGATCCTAGTGAAGAAGTGGCTGTTACATTTAACGGGATCACCGTTACAACAACAGCTTGCGATAAAGGCATGTGGAAGGTTGAGCTTCCCGCCGAGCCAGCGAGTTATGAAGCAAAAGATCTTGTGATCCAAGGTAATAACACCCTCAAATTTTCGAATATCCTTGTTGGTGAAGTTTGGATTTGCGGCGGTCAGTCGAACATGGAAATGCCCCTCAACTCCTGGGGACAGAAGCTTCGTGGAACGGACACGCCTCGTTTGGCATGCACTGAAGAAGAACTCACGGGCGATTATAGTTACATCCGTTTTAACCGTGCCAAACACATTGTGAGCGACGAGCCGAAGAATAATTTTGAAACCCTTGGTTGGCTCGTTTGCAAAGATGGCGTTCAAAAAGATTGTACCGCCGCTGGATTTCACTTTGCCGTTCGTCTTCATAACGAACTAGACGTTCCTGTTGGACTTATTGATTCCAATTGGGGCGGTTCGAATATCAATAGTTGGATTCCTGACGGCGGTTGGAATCAAGTTCCTGAGACGGTTGAAGTCGGCAAGCAACTTATTGCGGATCGTCCAAATCAGGATAATCCTGGAGCAAAATGCGGAGGTATGTTCAACGCGATGCTCGCGCCATGGATTAACTATAATTTCCGCGGCGCGATATGGTATCAAGGGTGTACGAACGCCGGGGAACGCGAGTTTTATTACTTCAAACAGAAGGCAATGATTCGTGAATGGCGTAAGCTTTTCAAAAACGGTGATTTCCCCTTCTATTGGGTTCAGCTTGCACCCTTTACTGCCGTTTCTGACAACCCAAATCAGACGGGTGATTGGCCTTATTTGCGTAATGGACAGACGATGTGCCTCGAGGTCGCCAATACAGGACAAGCCGTCATTATTGACGCTGGCGAGGCAGACGACATTCACCCGACGAATAAATTTATCGTTGGAAATCGCCTTGCTCTTTGGGCTCTTGCGCAAATATTCAATAAAGACGTCTTCTGTTGTTCGCCAATGGTAAAATCTGCCGAATATGGCGATGGCAAAGTAACGCTTACATTCGATCATGTTGGTTCCGGTCTTGTTGTGGGCAAACTTAACGACCGGGTCTTTGAAAGAACTGACGACGTCAAACTCGCTCGTTTTGCTGTCGCTGGATCCGACGGTAATTTTGTTTGGGCCGACGCAGAGATTGTAGGTAAAGACAAAGTAGTTCTCTCCGCAGACGAAGTCGCTGAACCTGTGGCTGCTCGTTACGCTTTCCAGATGTGTCCAGAAGGTTGTAATCTCTACTCCTCTGAAGGATTGCCCGCCACTCCCTTTGAAATTAAGAAATAATCTTCTGATTCTAAAGGCATAGAAGGTTTGAAGCTGACTGCTTACAAAATTATATGCGACCAAAGACAAGGCGCTTTGGTCGCATTTTCTGTTTGATTCGAGATTTTCGTCAATTGGATCTTAAAGCTGGGCGTGCAGTTCTCTATGGATCAGGCGCAACCCATAATCTTGACGCTATGCAACATTGGAGGCATTTTACCGCATATCTTGTCGTTCCGTTTTTTAAAAAATGATCAGGTTCATGTTAGAGTCCAGCAACTTGATTAGAGTAGTCGCCTGCGGTATCGGCGGGGAAAATACGGAGATTTCGTGGAATCATGAAATAGTGAGAACCTGGTTCGATTTTTAATTCATCACGTTCTTGATGAGACGTTTCGACATTCAAAGGGTCGCCTGTGTCGGTAACCATTTCGACGTGGACTACGTTGCCTGCAGAACGGACTCGAACGACTGTCGCTGGAATTGAACAACGTTCTTGACGAGGTTGAATTGCTATGTCAAAATCGTGGGGACGGACGAAAACCATTACCGAACCAGCGTTTATTGACGTGATAGATTCCTTATCACCCGTCTCGCACTGTGAAGCCAGCCCTGAATGAGCTCCCACCCAAACGCGCCCGCTTTCCAGACGACCTCGGAACTGATTGACTTGACCAAGAAACTTCATAACAAACGGCGTCTTCGGATGATGAAACACTTCGTCTGGCGTTCCAACTTGTTCGATCTTGCCGCTGTTCATGACTGCGACCCGATCCGCTAACTCAAGCGCTTCGTCTTGATCATGAGTTACAAAGACGCTGGTGAGGTGTATTTCATCGTGAAGTCGGCGGAGCCAAGTTCGGAGCTCGACGCGCACTTTCGCATCAAGAGCGCCAAACGGTTCGTCGAGAAGAAGGGCGTGGGGTTCTACTGCGAGCGCTCTGGCGAGTGCGACGCGTTGTCGTTGACCTCCTGAAAGCTGAGATGGATAGCGTTCTGCGTAATTGTCTAGCTGTATCATGTGTAACAACGCGCGAACCTTCTCGCGTATTTCAATTTTAGACAGCCGTTCCTTGCGCGGTTTGACCGTCATGCCAAATGCGATGTTGTCGAAAACGGTCATATGGCGAAAGAGCGCATAATGTTGGAAAACAAACCCAACGCCTCGTTCGTTCACCTTTTGTTTATCAACTCGGACTCCCCGGAAGAAAACGGGGCCGCTTCCTGCGTCAGGTGTTTCCAGTCCCGCTATAATTCTTAATAGAGTTGTCTTTCCAGAGCCAGAGGGACCTAGTAGTGCGACCAGTTCTCCTGCTTCAACTCGCAGACTGACGTCGTCAAGCGCCTTAAAATCGCCAAAAGATTTTGTAATATTTCTTACTTCGACGCCCATATTTAACTTTCTAACTCGTCAATGTGACAATGGTTACTAAATCATTAGTAATAAACTACGGATAAAGGAAATAACCATTAATCGTCGTCTTTTTTTTCAGACGATCTAATTTTGATTTCCAACAGGGTCTTGACTATTAAGGTAACAATTGCAATTGTTGCGAGGAGTGTCGCTACGGCAAAAGGAGCGGCTCCGCTTTCATAACTTTGATAAAGAGCATTAATATGTAATGGTAACGTGTTCGTTTTAATGCTATTACGAGCGACAACTACTGCTGCGCCGAATTCTCCCATTGCTCGCGCGTTACAAAGTACAACGCCATAAAGCAAGGCCCATTTGACATTTGGAAGAGTAACACGCCAGAAAATCTGCCATCCGTTAGCTCCAAGTACCCTAGCTGCTTGCTCTTCCTCCGCGCCTTGACTTTCCATAACAGGGATGAGTTCTCGGACGACAAAAGGAAAGGTAACGAATATAGTAACCAATACAATACTAGGAGTTGCGTACAATATCCTTATGTTATGCTCGAAAAGCCATTTGCCTAATATCGAGGAAGAACCGAAAAGAAAAACGAAAAGTAGACCGACAATAATTGGAGAAATGGCGAAAGGGATATCAATTAGCGAAATAAGAATCCCCTTCCCCAAAAACTGGAATTTGCCAATACACCAAGAAGCAATCATGCCGAATACGATATTAAGGGGCACAGCGATGAAGGTGGCTATTAAAGTCATCCTTATAGCGTTGCCAGTCGCTTTTGTTGTCAATGCTTTGCAGAATCCAACGAATCCTTCTGCAAACGCTTCAAAAAAAACACAAACCAATGGAACTAAAAGGAAAAGAGCCATAAACGCACACGAACTGCCGATAAGTGCGAAACGCGCCCAACCAGACTCTGTTGTTGCGCGCATAACGGCATAACGGTGTGCTCTATAGTCAAACCGATCCCCGATTGCAGCAGATTGTTGTGACGAGTTTGTCATAGGGCAATGTCCTTGAATACCAAACGGATTGTAGAATCGCTTCTGACATTCATTTGGGGGAGGAATCGACTGAAACTCCGTTTGAGTTTGAAACTGTTTGTGACGGCGTGGACTGCGTGATCCCATTGCTCAAAACATCGTCATGAGCGCAAGTCATAAGATTGTTAACCTTAGATACGCGAGGATCTGATAGAAGAATATAACCAGCGGCAGCGCGGGCAGATGGGGTTGGCACTACTCCTCGAACGGTAACAACGCCATTTTGATAACTTACCTGCACAGGCGAAAGAGGGTTTACGTCTGGGCTACGAAGTAGTTGGGCCTCCAAATACTCTCGAAAAGCCTTTTGTAATTGTTCTGGCGTAGGCGTAATTGGCGCCGGAATCATAGCGTTGGTGGGAATTGACGAGGGTTCCATCGAACCGCCTAGAGGGGAGTTGGAACCTCCTGACTGAACATACTCGTCTTCATTTAAATCCCATTGGAAGGCAGGATTCGTGGTAGAACTTGCGTTATAGTCTAAAGCTTCATGACGGCGGGGCTCCGTCAAGAGAGCTTGGGGGACGCCACCTCGCATCCATAAAAGCTGAGGGGAGGAAGCGTATGCTTCACCTCCGAACGGCGCAGTTTGTTCGTCGATTGATCCGGATTCAGACAAAACGTCTGCATTCGTGTTCTGGCGAGATAAGAGTTGGTCTGGATATTTACCGTAAAAGGGACGACGGTCTGAAGCGTACGGAATCCTTTCAGGGGCCCGTGCCGTGACCATTCGCGGCGCTCCGGAGTTGTAAACCTCTCTTTCCGAGGAAGATTGAGAATTTTGATTCGCGCGAATACGCTGAGCTTCTTTTTGTAACGCGAGGATATTGAAATCCATTTTGCTTTGGAAACGACCGATGTTGCCGCCTTGAAACCGCGACATGGTAGAATTATGATCAACACCGACGATATTGCCTGCGCTTCCATATTTTGCATTATTCAAAAAGCGCGAATCATTCTTTGGCGTCGGTTTAAGACTTCCGTCATATCGATGTCCGCCAATACGACTATTAGGCGTTGTCGAATCAAGAATCGAAGTCGCAGAGGGTTCTGACGGTTGTTGGTATTGTGGCGTGGGTTCATGGGCTCCGACCGAATTGTGGATAAAAAAAACAGTTCCTACAAGAACGACCACAACGCAATATAAACAAGGCGCGAGAATTTGTAATTCCTTCTTCCTATTTTCTCGGTTACGGTTTTTACTCATCATTGGGTCCCTTTGCTGTTCACTAGAGTAAACAACACAATCATTTTCATAAATCGACGAGAATAAGCATTTTCTTAAACGATTACAATCCTAATACTATTGCGTGTTAAGTTGGGTAAGAAGTAGAAAATAAGAAAGTGTAACAGCCAGTCGTTTTCTCATCTTACATCGTTAACACCGAAGGAATAATTAACAATTATTTCCGTTTCCTACCAGGCGTAAAATATCTACAGTAGAGGTTTACAGGGTTTTTACCGAGATTTTTTTTCTAGGCGGGATTCTTTGATATTTTACGACAGTACGCCCGATGACCAAGCATGAAACAACCTTTTTTCCTTTATCTAATGCAAGGATTTTTCTGATTTTTCTACTGTGTTTTGCGCAAATGACAAAAAAACCGCTGTAAAGGACTCCGAGTTCAAGACTCGTTGCCATAAGTTCCATGTAAGAACTTGCTAACCCTGCATTAATAGGGGCCTTACTTGTGACAACAACGACCAGAGGAGCTCCTTTAAAAAAGAAATCGTCTGTTACCTCTATGTTACGAACTATACTGACAAATGGAGTTAGAAGTTTTTTCCAAAAGCGAAAAATGCGAACGCACTCTCTTTCAAGTTCTTGCTGACGGGCGCCTAAGACAATATATGAGACGTCTTGAGCGTTCGCTGCTGTCGGCGAGTAACGTCCCGCTTCTAAAATCATTTCAATTTTTTCAGCTTCGATAGTTTCTTTCGTAAACTGACGGACGCTTCGGCGACTTTTCATAAACGCGAGTAAAGAGTTGCTCTCTATGACCGACGGCGATACAACGTTTTCTTCCAGTACAGAATGTTCCTTCATAGTTACCGCGCCGGTTGGGCAAATGGCGTAACAGTGACCGCAGTCAATGCAGATTGTTTTACGAATTTCTGCCTTGCCGTTCTCAATAAAAAGGCAACCTGCAGGACAATCTTTTACGCAACGACCACATCCGACGCATTTAACCTTATCGACGTCTATTAAGTCAAAAGAAGTTTTACCCATTCGTTCTTTCAAACCATTTACTAAATTCTTCTTAATCGCTAAAAAAGTAATAGTTCTCATATCCATTATGTAAAAATATCCTGATTCGGGCAATACGGAGTAAGGAGATAATCCCGCAATATGTCCCGCTTTCTAGCGTTGACATGAGAGATATTGATAATAGAATCCAAGCGGATAATCTTTAGTGTCAGTTCACATTCAAGTGAATACTTATTTTTTGGGGCGTTGTATAATTTGTGTTTTCGAAAACGTATGCAACGAATCTGAGATAATTGTTTGTAACCGATCGTTATAGTATGTATCTGGTAGTTTGACTTTATGTTAGTGAGTTGAAAATGACGAATGCGTCAATCAGAACCTAAAAAGTGTTGTTGGTTTTTTATAGTTCTTCTTTCGACGACAAAATTAGAGAGGATATGGGGCTTTTTGAAAAAATTGCTTGGACATTGAACGTGTTTCGGACTGCTGTGAACGTTATACGCGAGGATCATTTGCACGCTTAATGTTTGTCGAAACGAGCCACAAGTTAACCATGTTATGTCCTGAAATGGATGGTCTGAAATGACGAACTCAGTTGAAACAGAAGTTGCGGAGATGATGCGGAACGAGCAGGCGCGACCGATTTTAAAGCTTGAGACCCAACGTTGTATCGGTATCGTTGTCGGTTCAATTATTTATGCGTTCGGCTTCAATTTTTTCCTTTCGCCATTGAACCTCTGCGCTGGCGGCTTTATGGGACTTTCACAGATTGTTGATATCTTTTTGAGGAACGTCCTTAAACTAGACTTGGGCTCAGTTGAGTTTCCCGGTATTATTTACTATGTTATAAACATCCCATGGCTTGTGGTGGCCTATAAGACCATGAGACGTCGTTTTGTTTTCAAAACGATTTTCGCAGTCACTTGTTTCTCTGTGCTTTTGACTTTTGTTCCTATAGCAGAGGATCTGATTCTCGAGGAGAAAATTGCCAATACGCTTGTCGCTGGATTGACGTGCGGCGTCGGCATCGGAATTGTCCTACGAATGGGGGCAAGCGACGGTGGAATGGACTTACTTGGAATGATTGTTATCCAAAAAAAGGGACATTCCTCTGTTGGAAGAATCAATCTTATAGGCAACATGGTCTTATACGCGATCTGTCTTATGATCTACGACCTTCCAACCGTTATCTACTCCCTTGTGTTTGTTGCCGTTCTATCATTCACTATCGATAAAGTCCACATTCAGAATATTAACGCTCGTGTTCACATTGTGACGCAGAAAGAGGATTCAAGCACGTTAGAACTTGAGATTATGGGACAACTTGGACGAGGCGTCACAAAATGGAAAGCAACTGGCGCGTATTCAGGAAAAGAAGAAACTGTTTTGATGGTTGTTGTTAGTAAGTACGAAATCAGAAGGTTGAGGTCGATTATAAACGAGATTGATCCGAGAGCTTTTGTTCTCATTGACGAGGGCGTAGGGGTTGTGGGCAATTTTCTCAAGAAACTTACTTAGATATTCACATGTCGGGGCGCAAGTAGAGATATTTCACAAGCTTTGTTTCGGTCGGCGTCGCGTCTCTCTAAAGCGATTGATTAGTTTTTACCCATTATGTGTGAGGGGTGAGCTTCAAACTTTTGATTGGAATCCGTGAATGAATAAGAGGTAAGTAATTCAGCGTTGTTGGCGCCGCTCTTCAATCATTCAACCTAATCTAAGCAGATCTTACGGCCAAAATCTGCTTAGATTAGAGAATGCTAATGATAATAAGAAACAAGAATGAACGACGTTAGGTTCGAAGACAAGAAGCGGCCCCCGACGTATCCAGAGTTACTCATTGTAGCATTTGCATGCACAGTTGGCGACGTGTAAAGAGAATGGGTTACTTATGGATTTTTACCTGACCGATGTATAACGCCATTTTGGGATCCATTTCATCATAAATAGGACTCTTTCCTGTATCCAATGTTCTGATTTTCGACATGTCGTTTTCATCGAGAACAAAGTCGAAAACATCGAGATTCTGCGCTATTCGTTCCTTGTGAACGCTTTTAGGAATAACGACAATATTACGTTGAATAAGCCAACGTAGCATAATCTGTCCAGTTGTTTTTCCGTACTTTTCGGCGAGTTCCCTGAGGAGCGAATTATCGAAGACGTGATTTTGACCTTCAGCGAAAGGAGCCCAAGCTTCGTGCTGAATATCGTGTTCGATCATGAAGGCCGCTTCGGAGTACTTTTGATTCCAGACGTTCGTTTCTATCTGATTAACTGCGGGCTTGATTTCATTCATATTGAAGAGATCAGCGAGCCGTTCATTCCAGAAACTTGTTACGCCAATTGCACGTATAAGCCCCTCTTTATAAAGTTTTTCCAACGCTCGCCACGCGCCGTAATAATCTCCATATGGCTTATGGAGTAAATAAAGGTCTAAATAATCCAGACCTAACTTTTTCAATGATATGTCGAATGCTTTTAGCGCGTTATCAAACCCATAATCTTGTACCCAAAGCTTTGTTGTTACAAACACCTCTTCTCGATTGACGCAGCTATTCTTAATGGCGACGCCTACTTCCTCTTCATTCTGGTACGCGGAAGCAGTGTCAATCATTCGATATCCTAAGTCTAGCGCGTCAGAAACAGCTCGTTCTGTGGCGCCCCGCTCTGAAATTTGATAGACCCCGAAACCGATCATTGGCATCTTAATACCATTATTAAGCGTTGTGTATTCCATCGCTATTCAATTCCTCGAAATTGAAGCACGATCACCTGTAAACGTGGCGCTAGAAGCACGATAAGACGTACTTACCATTACAGAAAGCGTGCCAAATGGTTATGTTTGTATTATTGTAGCTCTTCTATGGCAGCTCCGATAGCGAGCCTTCGTTCGAGTAAAACTTGTGGATCGTGGCTAAAGTGCGTCAAATCCTTAGTGATTTCCGAGAAATCAAAGAGTTTCTCAAATTCTGCTCGTTTTTCAGCTGAGAGTTTGATTCCGTTTTCGGTTAAGAGATTTCTTAGAATATGGAGAGCCTCGCAATCCTGTATACCTGCACGGAGCATTTCCCAACGGATGCTAACATTAGGAGCGTCAAAGATAGGCCTTCCGTCGTTCATTCCTGGAACGGCGGCGGAAAGAGGCGGATAGATAAACCGTCCATCCCCATTCCCCCAAGGATGTTTTGTCCCTTGAGGTAGACCATAACCTGACATATAACACATCGGATCTTCGTAAGGATTTTGATATCCTGAGCCAAACGCCGTATTACTCGTCCAATAGGTGGATTCCCAAACTAGGCTTCCAACTATGTTACGTTCAAACGCTTGCCAATGCCAAATACGCAATTCTTGCGCTGGGTGATCAGTAAATTCTGTACAATAAGGAGCTTTAGGGGCAGTACAAACATACCACCAAAAGCGATTCCCTTCTCTACGTTGGTTCTGCGATCCGTCGTGTGAATAATTTTGACTTACTGGACACCAGACGTCGATCGAAGCGCCGAATTGTTTCAATGTTTTCTCAAAAGCAGGAGAAGGTTCCTCAGTTAGCATTCGTGCAACTTCGGGAATGTATTTCTTAAGTTTCGCAAATTCACCAGCGACGAATTCATAATCCTTTTCTTCAGGTTCGTCAAAGTTATAAGTATAGGCTGCGTTGAGCATCCCTATCTCTCGAAGGTGGTCTTGAAGTTTTTTACCATAATCGGTCATCATTGCGTCATATTCGGGCGTGCTGGCTTTATATCCCTCAATTTCGCCATCGTAGCGTGCGTCAAATGTACCGCCGCCCAATCCCTTAATGTCGAGCATGAAGTTCGTAAAATGATATTTGTCAAAAACCCGTTTGATTTCCTTGTCAAATGCGGAAAAGTCGAGGTCGCAACTCGGAGGCGTCATGTCAGGGCGCCATGTGACTTTTATCGGATCCATTGGCGTAGGGTTGTAGGGACTTATTCGGTAGTCGCCAAAAGCTTTGAGATACATTTCCAGAGCAGCGCGTTTGTCTTCCTCTGATTGACAGTTGTGGTAGCGCCAAATATTGATTGGCGACATCCCAAAGGCTGTTTCGTGGCGATTCTTGACGGGAAGATCAAATTTCCACACATGTACAGTAAAGGGAACTTCTACGACGAAGTTTCCGTCGTTTGCCGTAAGTCTAACCAAACCGTTATAGCGTCCAGGTTTTGTCCCCATAGGCGTTTTGATGGTAACCCAAATCGGCAGATTGTTAGAATTTTTGATTGAAAGTGGGGAGCCAAAGCCATCTGCTCCCTTTTCCAAAGGAATTAGGGCGTCAGGATAATATCCAGGAGCACAAGTTCTATCTGTTGGGTCGCTTACGTAGTGATAATACGCATAGCGGAGTTGAACTTCTTTTTTGGGAATTACCAACCCATCTTCTCCCTGAAGATCGTCTGTAAGGGAAGCTGTTAACCCATTTAATGTGCCAAAGCGAGGTCGAAGTACGATCTGAAAGGACTCATAATCATTTCCTGCTGAATGAATTACTATGGGACGCGCCTCTTGAATTTCACAGAAAGTAGGTTGCTGTGGAACATGGTAGTCCGCGTCACACCAAGAAATGTCCACCCCTTCAGAACTTCTAACTCCGAGAATTGAATGAGTGAAATCTTGGATAAAATATTGATAGATACGACGAGTTAGGTAAATTGGACGCTTAAGATTGGCGATATAACGAACATTTAGCACTGGGTAATCCGCGTCGTCAGGCGCCTGAAGTTTCCTTAAATTTTCAGAATCCCAGCCTAGTCGTTCGCTTTTTCCGTCGGCGCTTGGCATTGTCCAAATGCCTTCGTCGTTATAAACCCATAACGTAGCGTCTTTATTTGTTTCGATTTCATCGTTGGCTAAGTCGGCAAATATCGTGTCTCCTCTTCCGATAAAACGCGACTCATTATCTTGGTCTATGGAAAGCGTAGTCCTAAAGGCGTGAACTTGTAAGTTACAACCTTGCCCAACTTCAACTTCCTCAGCGCGTATCCGAATGAAAAGTTCGTCTAACTTTTCATCTCCAAAAAATGTTTCCAGAGAAAAGTTTTCAGCGCCAACACCTGTAATTTCACCGATTTGAGTCCAGACGTCGCCGTTCCGGCTCGCTTCAATATAAACCTTGCCACTATCATGATATCCGACTGAAATATAAATTGATCCGCCGTGAAACGGAATCGAAGGTAACGACGAAACGAGATAGTTTTGAGGGGTTTGTACAATTTGTTTGGGGGTTAAAGAGAAACGGTACACAAGTGTGGAATTCTTAGAAAAACAGAAACGATCTGAGTTAAAATTTGCCGTTGTCGAGAAAAGCGGACGGTCAAAATCTGTGTTGTCAAAAGCCCTTAACGCCGAAAACTCGTATTTAGACGGACTGATTTCTTCGCCTGTTCCGAGTTCTAACGATTCCGAGGTAGAGGTATTATCCGATTTTTGAGCGTCAACACGTTTATAAACTGGCAAAACGGCGGAAAGTCGGGGGTCCGCCACATAGAAAATGCGACTTGAATTCCACTGAGCGAAGCGAACAGACGCATTATTAACGTTCTCTACGCTATCGGGGGTAAAGAAAACAACCGAGTAGTCCTTGGTGGGAGCGTCGCCTTTATTGAGGGCGTTAATATCGAGATTGAAAAACTCTGTACCCGCACATAGGCATCCGGATCCTTCGCCTTCTGAGGCAGACGCTTTGAATCGAAGTCGATATGCTTTACGGGCTTGAAAGGGAATTTTTTCCGAAAGCCATGACGAGGATTTGTCGTTGCCAATAATTGTAAGACGACCGTTAGTGTCAATGACGTCGTTATTAGACGATTTCCAACCGTTTGGAACGGAGGGGGTTGGGAGCGACGACAGATTGATCGGTTCGGAAGCAAACAACACTACCGAACAAAGAAAAAAATTTATCGACAAAACTGTTAGTTGAAGAAAAAAATTATTGGTTTTCATATATTTATCTCTTTACAATTACGGGTGTTATGAAAAAATAGTCGCGCTCGTTCAAACTCTTTTTAAGTATAATCGTTTTTGGAAAAAAAGTAAACTTTCTCAAATTGTAAAATCCGTCGACGGCCTTGGCGAGCAACTTCATCAAATGTCACGATTTGTCTGCGAGGATTTTTTTCATCACAATTTTTTAAAAATAATTGTATGATCATCGTTTAGTAAGTATCTATAACTCTCCTATGAGTTGATGATTTCTTGAAATTTTATTTCAACTTAAGAAATTTATTGAGAAAACTTATTGACGCCTTTGCCAATTGAAAAAAAAAACTCGTCCTTGTATGATTATCTCATCGAGGGGGAGTGTTGGAGCTTTCCTCTGGAGTTCATGAGATAGTTTCAAGGGTGATATAATATGAAACGACGTGACTTTAATCTGATATGCGCTTCTGCAATGCTTTCAACTCTCGGTCGTTCCCTTTTGGTTTCTGAGGTTTTTGCTGACGAGCCAAGCGTCGAAAAGAAACTGAGAATTTTGCTTGTCGTCGGCGGTCATTCATATGATCGTAAAAATCTACACGCGATGCTTAACGACTTCCCTAACGCGACTTTTGACGAAATCGTAATTCCTGATAATCAAGATATGTTAGAACCAGAGCTAACGAATGATTATGACGTTCTGGTTTTTCATGATCAGTCCTTCTTTGAACTTACTCAAGAGCAAAAGGACAACCTTGAAAAACTCTTTGGCGACGAGGGCATTCCTACCGTCATGTTGCATCATGCCTTCATTTCCCACCCAGAGTACCCATTCTTCCGTGATCTTTATGGGGCTCAGTATTTGACGAAGGATACTGAAATCTGTGGTCGTACTTATAAGGCTTCGTCATACCTGCATCCGACGAACGTCAATATCTATATCGCGGCTCGCCAACACCCGATAACGGAAGGTGTTGGCGATTTTTCTATTGTTGACGAGGTTTTTAAGGACGTGTATTTCAATCCACATATCGACGTGCTCGCCAGAACGGATCATCCTGAAGGGGACCGTCCCGTTCTTTGGCTATGGCGATACAAGAAGTCTCCCATTTTGGGCTTGATACAGGGCGACGCCGGCGGCGCCTTCAATGATCCTAATTATCGGAAACTATTCTACCAGGGCGTTCGTTACATTGTTGCACATAAAGACGAATGATTCAGATTGCGTCCATGATATAGAGCTTTCTAAGCGGGGGGATTGTAATTGCGAATCCCCCCTTTTTTCTTCAATATTGTTTATTTTTTCACAAATAACTTATATTTCTTTTTCCGTCTTTAACGAAGTGTTTGAAGGGGTTTAGTGAAATAATAGACATGGTAAGAAGAACCCTTGAATCCTTTCGACGAGGCTAAGGGATTCTTGCCGAGCGCGAATTTTACCTAATCTCACAATAAATGAAACGTCGGAGTTCTGTTTCACGGGAAAACCCAAAGATTTTGTTCCGACTATCGACATATTAACGTCGTTCAAACGAAAACCTTAGAGAAACTAGAAGCGATAGCGCCGTAAAAAGATCATTCGAAAAAGTTTGAACGATTCCTTGAATACTGTTTAAAAGTCGTTTTCGGGGAATTCCGCGCTCTTGTTTTTAGATTTATCAAGTTCACTAGATTTAGGTCTAATGAGAATTCGTCGTGAGCCAATGAAATAACGAGTATTAGTGGTTGCGGCGATACGAATGACGCCCTCGCCCGAGAAATCACGAGGAATTCTCAGATGAGTCTCAAAAATCCCGTTCTTTGTTTTTGTTCGAACCGCGTCGACAACAAACGCGTTCGCTTTTTCATAGGTCTCGTTAAATGTCTGACGAGCTTCTTCAGACTCGACGAAAACCTTTGCACGAACCGGAGGTGTGAAATTAGGACGAAAATCTGCAGGAATAAGTTCTGCTTGGACAATTGCCTCTATCCCTTCGTTTATCGGTAGTTTTCCCGATACTGTTATTTCTTCGTTTGAATAGGTAATTTCGGGGGCGTTTACGGGGAAGCGAGTCGGAAATTTAACGCGAAGAAGAGGATCGCCAAAAAGATTGAACTCCGCGATATGATCTTTAACTTGTTCTTCTAGACGACTAGCAGTTGGATCGAAAAAAGTCGCAATTTGTTCGATTGTTTTCCTGAAGGAGGAGTTTTTACGTTTGAGCTCCTCGGCTTCGTCTAATGATTTTTGAAGTCGTTGGTTGATCCACTCAAGTTGTGAATCTGGCTTTTGTCGTTGGGGTTGGGGGGCATTTTTTGAGAGGGGGGCCGGAATATTGGCTTCCTCGTCTGAAGGAAAATTAAAATCCATTTCTTTTGATTCATCCTCGTCGAATTCTTTAATTGTCCGACGTTGAGCTTCGAGGTAAATTTGGCCCAAAAGACGGGGGGCGTCTTGCGTCGAATTATCAACAACGTCGTGGGAAAAAGCCACTTCGAGAAGGGCCGCTCCAAAAGAGCACATTCCATACGGGGCTGTCCTGCGACTTGCCCCTACAGTTGCAACGGGTCCTTCTTCTTGGAGTAACGCTTCCTCTGCAAGACATCGACACGACGCGTCATAGGCTCCTGCGTAACATGAGAAAAAAAGCATGATTGGCGCATGCGCTTTGCAATTGATTTTATGGCAATCGTCAATTTCTAGGACTCCGTAGTCACGTCCACTGGGAGCAAGATACCGATCCAAACCAACAACGCGACCATGACCAAGATATACCCAGAAAAGCGATCCTTCGTTGATCCTTTCTAGCGTCGTCTTTTCAAAATCGGCTGGATAAGGACAAAACGGGTTTTGGAGGGAAAATTGCGTGAGCGAGAGAACAAATTCCTGAGGAAGGTATTCAGCGAAAAGCTTTCGAGCAATTTTGTCAACAACCGACGTCACAAGCATGGAAATGCCTCCAAATGGATTCTTTCCCTCGATGACGTCTCCTGGATCGCTTCCAATTACTCTTAGATCGAGACCGTTGGGACCTGCGACAATGTTGATTTTTCGTGTCCAATTTCCAACAGGAGAATTTTGCTCGTAGTGGATGATATTGTCTATACAGACCTCGAGATCTTTTGGCGTTTCGACAGGTAGGCGTCCAATTGGAACGTCTGGTAGATCGTCTCCGTCAAGATCTGCATAGTACGAATCGCTTGCCAAAAGTTCTTCTGAACCGAAGATTTGAACGACAAGAGCGGATACTCGCGGAGCTGGGACAATGTCGCGCCAACCGTAACTAGCGGAGTCTGTCGGAGCCCCGTCGCCAACAAGTAGGATTGCCTCGACGTCATATTCCTTGGCTGCGTCTCTAATTTTTTCTCGTATTTGACTCGGGGTTGCAATCGGTGCCGATGCGTATTCCTGTTCAATCGAACCGTTGTCTTTAGTGTTGGTAAGAGGGAGAAAAAGAATTTTATATCCCTGCTCCTGCCGGTATTCGATCCAACGTTGAATACCTTCGTGGAAAACAGGCGGTGAAATAACTAGAACTACTCGCTCTGTCCGGTCGCCAGCTTTACCCCATCCGTCTTTATCAAGTTCCAGTGGTTCGTTCCCTTCGGAAAAATATTCAAAAAAGCCGTTGTCATTTTCTGAGGCAAGATCGTAAAACGGATTGTGTTGACCTTCCTTTTCTGTGTCCTGCTCTTCGGCAAAAGAGTAACCGACGTTCAGAAAAGCAATGAACGTTGGCACAAAAGACAAGGAAAAAACGGTGTAAAAAAGGAATAACTTAAATGTCTTCAGCATGTTTGTCTATCTCGGTATCCTGGTCGCGTCGGAGCCGCCACATGTCTTAAAGTATAGTTAATTAATCGGTAAGAAGTTTCTGTCATCTCTTAAATCTTTGAACTACTAGCTTAAGATGTTCTAATTTTTCCGCAGACTTGCGTATTGGCTTGACAAACACAGTAGGAATTCTCTTTAACTCTGCGACCAATATGATAAATAAATGGCACGATTTGAAACCTGCGAATGTTTCTTAACGAAATCATCAACGCCACATTTCGCATATTGTTTTACGCCAGCAATACTGAGCGTATTTTATCATCTTTCCTGAGATGCTAACTTTTTTTCTTTTTTCCGTCAACCCTGAGCGTTAATATCTATTGTTGCTATAACGGACTGTACATAATAAGGTTACGATAATAAAAAAGATGATTATTCCAATATCTTAATTTGGTTTCTCTATTCAGTTCGGCACACTGTACTCCAGACATAAAATCTGTTATACTCGAGGACGAGAGCGTGGATTTTAGGCGTTGAGATGTCCGTGTGCCAAAGATTATCGCTTATTTCGACCGTTAATTTCACAGTCGGTTGTAATCATGCCAACAAGAAATGTATGTTATATTTTGGTTGTTGCTTTTCTTTCGCTTTTCATATCGTTTAAAACTTCGATCAGAGATCAAGTTGCGAGAAGCGTAGCTTGTTTGGTTCAAAGAAATTCATTGTCATCCCTAACAGAAGACAAAATCTACGAAGGCGCTCTTGCCGGTATGATGGACGCTGTGCAGGACGAGCCATATACGACCTATCTTCCGCCTAGTGAACAACCTGGATATATGCTCGAGATTCAAGGTCGATACACAGGAGTAGGTTTGTCAACTTTTATTAAAGATTCTCAATCTGGCGAATTTTATTTTGTTCCTCAGCGCAATTCTCCTGCTTCAAAAGCGGGATTGAAATTTGGCGATCGAATTGTGGAAGTTGATGGTCGAAACGTTGCAGATCAATCGATCTTTGAACTTACTAACTCAATTTGCGGCGAGGAGAATACGACCGTTAAACTTAAGATTCGTCCTCGTTCTTCAGTGAAAGAATTTTCGTCTACTACAGATAATTCGAACGACGAACTAACTGATATTTCGTTTACACGTACCGTAATTCAGCAGGATGTAGTACTTGGAGATCGTTTGGATGACGAGGATAAATGGATATTTACGTTAAAAGATTATCCTGAAATTGGTTACATTGCAATTGAACAATTCGTGGATTCTACGGGGACGCAAACAAGAAACGCTCTTGAGTATCTTGAAAACAAGGGCGTTTCAAAGGTTATTCTTGATTTTCGTGGAAATCCGGGCGGTATTCTCCAGGACGCAGTCGCAATTTGCAATGAACTCTTAGCGCTAGGTTCGCCAATTGTCGAAACACGTGATAAGAACGGAAACTCTCGTCTATATGAGGCGACGCGTGGAACAAAGCGTCGATTTAAAGTCGCTGTTTTGATTGATGGAGAAAGTGCGAGCGCGTCAGAAATAGTTGCTTCTGCTCTTCAAGACGCTGGCGTTGCAATAGTAATAGGCTCTCGTTCCTATGGAAAGGGAACGGTACAGTCTATTTTCGAGCTTCCTTTTCATTCTGGAGCCCTGAGAATGACGACCGCTTCTTTCTGGCGGCCCTCTGGGAAACCCATTCATCGCAACCACGACGCTAAACCAGACGACGAGTGGGGCGTCGTTCCTGATTCGGGTTATGAAGTCCAGATATCTCCCTTACAAGGTTTCTATCAGAGATGGATTCGACGTATACGGGCGTCTTCTAAGGACGCTAAGAACCTTGACGCGCGCACTCTCTCTTTTATGAATTCCCAGATGACTGAAATCGAGCACGAGCTTCAAGACGGTTCCCCTTTGAAGAAAGCGGAAAAGGCAGCTGAAATTGGTTTATCTTTGGATGAAGTATATTCGATGTTGCAACAATCGGCGCCGAAATCCCCAGATCAGGAAGAAATCGATCCTGGCGCTGATTCAAACGAGCATACGCCGTCGCCTAATTTGGGGTTTATACCTTCTGGACGCGCGCCCTATTTTGATCCACAACTTGATAAGGCAATTGATTACTTTCGTGAATCCGAGTCCAATTCTCTCGGTGATAAAAAAATAGAACTCTAACTTTGGTTGATGTTATTAAAACTTCCGCAGAAGACTTCCGGCTTCTTTTTGAGGTAAATTATGCTTAAACAAATATTGCTTCTTGCGACTTTTGTCGTCTGTCTGATTTTGACCGCTTCTGCACGTCTTTATGCTGTCGAAATTATTCTTGCTAAGGACGGCGTCTCCGATTATTCGATTGTTCTTCCCGATACGCCTTCGCCTGTCCAGATTTCAGCCGGAAAAGAGCTACAATCTTTTTTTAAACAGATAACGGACGCTGAGCTTCCGATTATTTCAGCGTCTGACGTTAAAGATCTTTCCATCGAAGAGAGTAAATTGTTTGTTATTGGACCTAGCGATTTTTCGTCAAGATTACTTGGTTCTGATATTGAAGAAAAAATAGGGTATGACGGGATTATTTTAAAGTCAATTGGGAATTCAATCGTCCTGAGCGGCGCCGCTAATCGGGGCGCGCTCTATTCTGTCTATGAATTCCTCGAAAAGAAACTTGATTGTCGCTGGTGGACGTCGACGGAATCTACGATTCCTCACAGACCGACTCTGTCAATTAATAACGATTTAGACATTATTTACGCGCCGAAGTTTATCTACCGTGAATCGTTTTATCGCGACGCATTTAACAGCCCCTTTGCCGCGCGTTCTAAATGTAACGGCAATAGCGAGCCGATACCCGCTGAATTTGGGGGACATCATGTGTTTCAGTATTTTGTTCATTCTTCCTACCCGCTTATTCCTCCCCAGAAGTATTTCCTTGATCATCCCGACTGGTTTTCTGAAATTGACGGAGTTCGTAAGGTCGGTTATCCAGGATGGAGCGGCTCTCCTAAAGGTTATTCAGAGTTTGTTCAAAAACTTAAGCCTGAGCAGATTTACGAACGTGGAGCTCAGCTTTGTTTTTCCAATGATGAAATGATTGCAGAGATGGTTAAGAACGCTCGAACGGCGTTGCTTAATAACCCGAACGCGTCTTTTATTTCGATTAGTCAGAACGACTGGCATGGTTATTGCACCTGTGAAAAGTGTCGTAGAATCGACGAAGAAGAGGGGTCTCATATGGGGTCCCTTCTACGAGGCGTCAATAAGGTTGCAGAGGCGTTAGAGAAGGAATTTCCGAATCTTTTTGTTGAAACACTCGCCTATCAGTACACTCGTAAACCGCCTAAAGTAACTAAACCACGTAAAAATGTAGTCATTCGGCTATGTTCCATCGAGTGTTCTTTTGCTCAACCTCTGAACTCTGACCAAAACAGTTCGTTCCGCGACGATCTTGTTGGATGGAGCAAAGTTGCCGATCGGCTGTTTGTGTGGGATTACGCCACTGATTTTGCATTTTATTTGTTGCCTTTTCCGAACTATCGAGTCATCGCTCCGAACATGAGATTCTATCAAGAACACAATGTTGTCGGTTTTTTTGAACAAGGCGATTACCAATGTGAAACAGGCGATTTTGTACAACTGAGAAATTGGGTTGTTTCGAAACTTTTGTGGGATCCATCACAGAATCAGGAAACTTTACGTGACGAGTTTATATCGGGGTATTATGCGCCAGAACTTGTTCCGATATACAGCGCTTATTTTGACGTCCTCTCTAATGCTGTTGAAAGTAAAAATTTTTACCTAACGATTTTTAAGCCAGATACGAGAGAGTGGCTGGATTTGGATACGCTTAACGCTGTTACAGTCCTGCAGAAACAAGCGCTTGAGATTGCGATTAAACTCGAAAATGAACAACCAGAGCGACATAAAGGTCTTGTGGCTAAGGTTCGTCGAGAACAGATTCCACTTGATTTGGTTTGGCTTCTAGAGTATCGGTCAGCGAGGCTTAAATGTAAACTTAGCGGCGTTGATTTTCTCGGACCTGACGATCCGTATAAGGCTGCAAGTGAATTCATCGCTAAGCTTGATGAATTTGGATTGACTAGAAAACGTGAAAGCGAAAGTCCCAAAGCGTTCGAAACGTTCAAAAACGATCTCCTCAAGCAATATGAGCACTTTAATGATTTGACGTCAGCTCCTATTCCGAGTGTCTGCAAAGAGATTTCTGAAGATTCTTGGTTTGATATTCAGGAATATGACATGAATAAAGTGCGTCTTGCTGAGTGGACCTTCGAGATTGACGATCAGAACGCTTCGAACGGTCGCGCTGTTAAAATGCCCGGCGACCACTTCGAATGGGCGCTCAATTGGTCTCTCGACGATAACCTTAAGTATCTTAAGCCTACAGACGACCTTGAAGAAACTCCAAAATTCCATGTATATGCCTTCGTACGGTGCGAGGCGACTACCGACGAGGGGCTTGGCATGACGCTTGGCGTTTATAACGCCCGTGATAAGAAATCTGATTCTTATGTGGAAGTTTCTGTCTCAGACTTGAAGGGAAGCGAGTATACGCTCGTAGACCTTGGCGTCGTTTCATATGTTCCTGGTCAGTACCTTTGGTTTGCACCCCCGAAACGTCCTGGTCAAGTCGACGCCGTTTATGTTGATCGTGCTGTCATTGTTCGTGAACATTGATCCAAATCTTTATTCAAACGAGTTCTCTCTACGGAAACGAGGGGCTATACATCGTCTAGCCCCTCGTTCTTTGTCTTTTGGCGTAATCTTCTCCTTGTGATATTATTGGTGAAGACGCTAAAGAGAAAAACTAAGGTAGGTTGAAAAATGTGGTTCCAATGTTAAAATTAAATGCGAGAGCGCGTGTTGGAAATCGAGGGACAGGGCTTTTGTCCTATTATTGATGGATGGGAAGTTTTGAAGTTCGTATTTTAGAATTATTGCTCTTGCTCGATTTTCATTGTAAGGTTTTGTTTTCAATTCTCCTTGCGCCCTCAATGACTCTTGTTCCATTTGAGACTGAGTTTGTTTTAAGGGAGTTTTTACTTTGTTTGTCGCCGCCTCTACTCATTGTTTTCCTGACGTTCCTTTTACCAGGTCTCTTCAGAAGCTTGCCGAACTGGATTTTCATTCGGTAGAAGTGGTTGTCGGTTACGGTAAGAGCGATATTAATCCCGAGTGGTTGACTCAAGATTTACCTGGCGTTGCGCGAATGTGTTTTTCTCAACGTCAGGTTACTCCCTACACCGTATTTGTCGACATTCCTGTCGCCGATCCTAAGTATTATTCGATTTTTGAGCGTTGTACGCGCCTTTGTCAGTTGCTTAAGGCAGTTACGCTTGTTGTTAAATCCTCGCCGTTGGGAACTCCCTATAACGAAGAGTTTGAAAGACTTCAGAAAATGACGCGCTTTGGTTTAGGTACGGGCGTTGTCATATCCCTTCTTACTGAGCGCGAGTCTATTTCCGGATCGATTGACTCTTTATCAAGCCTTTGTAACGGCGTGCGTGAACTGACAGTTACGCTTGATCCGTCGCATTTTATTTATGGTTACAAGAAGCCCATTTCTTATGAACCAATTATCTCACGTGTTTCCCATGTTAGATTACGGGATACGACGGAAACTGAGTTCCAGGTTCAGATTGGCCAAGGAGTATTGGATTTTAGTAAGCTTGTGAATCAGTTGACGAAAGTTGGTTACCGTCGTGCTCTCTGCATTGATTTGGCTACCTGTCCCAGTTCCGATCAAGAAGGCGAGCTCCGAAAAATGCGTCTCTTGGTTGAGAGCAATCTTTTCTGATTGTCGTTAGTAGCGGGCGTATTTTTTGAGTCATCACCTTCCCTTTCCCAAGAGTTTTCGTCGAGGGTTCGGCATATGTTGGTATGGTTGAGCAAAAACGCGCTTATTCTCCTCGCTAAATTTATTAGCGGCGCTTCAATCCGTTGGAAAGGGTGTATGCCGGAGGCGTCTTGTCAACGCGTTTATATTGCCAACCATACTAGTCATTTGGACGGAATTGTAATTTGGGCGGCGTTGCCCCATGAAGTTCGTGAGAAGACGAGACTCGTTGCAGCTCAAGATTACTGGGAGGGGGGACCTATACGTCGTTTTCTAGCTAAAAAAGTTTTTAACGTTATTCTAGTTAATCGCGAAAACGTTTCGATTCGTAATAATCCGCTTTATCACATGCTCGAAGAGATGGGCGATAAATACTCGATTATAATCTTTCCAGAAGGAGGACGTTCTACCTCTGGAGTTATTGGCGAGTTTAAAAGCGGCGTTTATTACCTTGTTAAGAAACGGCCCGAGCTTGAATTAATTCCTGTCTATTTAGACAACATGAACCGCATTCTTCCCAAAGGGTTTCTTCTTCCGGCTCCGATGCTGTCACGTGTCATATTTGGCGCTCCACTTTGGTATGAAAAGAATGAATCAAAGGACGCGTTTCTGAGACGTGCACGTGAAAGCGTCGTCCAACTTAAAGAATTCCATGATGAAAAACCTCGTACCAAGGTTCACAATGAGTGAAGATTTTGGTTTGTTTGAGTTTTAGGTTATCGTGACTGAGTTTGAAAAGAAATATCAATCAGAGCAGAATCACCGGCAAAATGGTTCAGAGAACCGATTTTTTTCTGTAACAGAAAATTGTAATTCTGCGGCGACGGCTTCGAAGAAAAACTTACGTCTTTGGGTAAGAATTGGTAAATATGTCGTTTTAACGCTGGTCGTCGTATGGCTTATCGTTCAGCTTAAATCTAGTTGGGCTGAAATGTTGAAATACGACTGGAAACCTCATTGGTTCTGGCTAACGGCTTCTGGCTGCCTTTATCTTTGCGGATATATGCCTGTAGCCTGTCTCTGGTTTCTGGCAATAAAATGGTTTGGACAAAAGCCACGTTTCTTTAATTCGATTTTTGCGTATTATGCCAGTCAACTTGGGAAATATGCCCCCGGGAAAGCAATGGTCATTATCATTCGTGCGGGAATGATTTCTTCAGACCACGTTAGCGCCAGCGTTGCTACGGCTGCAGTTTTTTACGAAACGCTTACTATGATGGGGACAGGAGCCTTCATTGGTTCGCTTATCATTTTTTTCTTTTTTCGAGAACACGCTTTCTATTCGTTAATTGCCTTAGGCGTTGCGGCCTGCTCTATTACGCCAATTATTCCTCCCGTTTTTACCCGTTTGCTGAAGGTTCTTAAAGTTGGAAAAAACGATCCTAACGTAGAAAAAGCCGTTAGTTGTCTGAAATTTAGACATTTGATCTTAGGGGTGGGATTGACGTCGATTCTCTGGTTATTCTTCGGGCTTTCCCTTTGGGCTGTCGTGCAGGGGGTCGGGCTGAACGCCGGCGGGCTTTTTGAAAATCTACCAAGATATGTCGCCTCTGTTTCCCTTGCAACTTCGCTCGGTTTCGTTGTTCTGATTTCGCCAGGTGGACTCGGAATTCGAGAAGTTATACTCTCCTTACTTTTGACTCCCTACTTTGCTCTCATATTGGCAGACCCCGAAAACGTTGCTTTTCAACTTAAACCAGAAGCGTTAGCGACCCTTGTTTCTCTCGTTCAACGTGTTGTTTCAATTGTCGCTGAAGTTTTAATCTATATGGTTCTCATGTTCTTCAATTCCAATTTAAAGCATTGTCTTGGAAGTCGCCGGAATCAGTAAAACCATGCAGGGAAAAAGAATGCGATGACTTTCAATCTTCCGAAGGAATAGAAAGAACATGAAATAAAACCTGCTTACCACCAAAATATATCAAAATATAATCGTGGTAGGGGCGTCGGAAAACGATGAAAGGACCGCGTTTCCGTGTTCAATTTTGAATATCTCTGTTACCCCGTCTCCAGGCTGGTACATTCCTTTAAGTTCTGGATAAGCTTCAAGCGCTTGACGTTGGGCTTCAATTCTCGGTTCCTCTACCGCGACGCCTGTCAGTCTCAGCCATGTTTGTGATTCTGAGTCGTGCGCGCATATTTCAATCCTGGGGTTATTATGAATTTGCCTTGACACTGGTTTTTTCTTCCCTGTTTGGAAACATAGTTTTCCATCAAACATAATGATTGTGCCAAACGGTCGAACGCGCGGCTGACGCTCGTCGACTTCGTCGCAAGTTGCAAGGAAGTAAACGCCGCATTTTTTTAGATATTTATAGATTCGTTCCATTGTTCCCTCTCTCCTGTGTGTTTAGGTGATTGTCATTATGAAAAGACAATTACAAGAACATCATCTAACTCTATAACAATTTATTAATTGCGTCAATATTAAATAAATCGAGAATACTTCTAAGATTACGTTAGCGAACCCAATTTCTGAATCGTTCGATACTATATGGCCATACGGTATCGGATTGATTGTTTTATACTGTTGGTGAAAGGCGTAGCGTTGAAGTTAGAGTTTGTCCATTTTTAGACTTTTTTCTTATGCTTTCCCGATTCTTGACTCTTCTGAAAAAACGAATTAGCGGCTAGGGATTGTTGATAGTGTCGTTTAATCATTGAAAACCCGTCGATTGAGCATAATGGTCTACTCTTTCGACCGTTTGGATAAAAAAATTTCCACGTGGGAACTAATAAACATCTTAAGACGTCAAAACCCGCGCAGAGGGGGAATCCTCGGTTGCAGATTGCTTCTAATTTCATCATGGCAGTGACTTTTTAAGCACGATCTTTGCGTCAACCTTGGAACAGGTCGCTTTAATTTGAAAGGGATAGGAACTATGCCGAATACGGATTATAGAGGCGTTTTTAGTTCCACGAATAACCAGGTTTTTATTCCCACGCCACAGTCGGATATTGAGTCGGCGTCTACGCCGTGTTTGAACAGTAATTCCGAAAATCATAGGAGCGTTCAATCTTCTTTCGTTGAAGAGGGAGCGAAAGTTGGCGCCAAAGCGAGACAATATTCCAATCCATTGGACGAAGAAATTGATTTTACAGCGCCTCCAGGTCGACGGCACTATATTGCTGAAGTCCTTAAAAATCAGGGTATTTCGATCGCACTCTGTGCCAAACGACTCGGCGTTACTCAGGAAGAAGTTTTGCGACAACTCAACCCTTTTTCAAATCTAACGCTCAATCAACTCTTCTCTTGGAGCGAGGTTCTGGACGTTCCTCTACCTGAGTTGTTGCCATTTGACGCTTCCACGTCGGATCCAATTCGTAACCGGGCTCTATTGCTCCGTATCATGAAGACAGCACGTCAGATACAGAGTCTCAGCGCGCATACTTCTGTTCAGTATGCTGCAGAAACGCTAGTCATGCAACTTCTTGAACTTGTTCCTGATTTTGCCATGATTGAAGCCTGGCCGTCAGTCGGTCAGAGTCGAGTGGCAAAACTTGACGGATTGTCCATGAGGCGTGTGGATTCGGAAACGTCAAAAATCATAGAAGATTCTTGAGCCTAAACCTGTGTTTTGTCATTTTTTTTTAGGTTTCATGAGCCTTTTTGAACTTCTTTCGCTTATGCATATTACTGTGTTATATACGTATGTTATATAATTGTTTTATTGTTTTTTCAAGAAATTGACACATCGAAACCTTTTTTTAGTGAGAATTTGACGTTTGTTAGAGATTTGACTAAAAGTCTAATAGAGTCTCTGGCGATTCATCGAAACTTGTCGTAGGACGTTCTTACCTCTAGGGGGTGTTGACACACGGGAATATAATAGCTACTGTAGTTCATTATGAACCTAACAGAGTCCAAATACAATCATATAAAAGACTTACTTTCTATTCAACGAGGTAATGTTCTAGTCGATAACCACACGTTTTTCATATGCTGCTTTTCTAAAACCATTGTTACAATTACGCCTTTCAACAATATGGGTAACTACACTCTGCGCCGAATGCGTTTTTTCTTTTTGAATTCGCTAGGTTTGAAATAATTCGTCTTTCGTTTAAATGTGATTGATTCTTTATCCCTTTTAGGTGGTTGTCAGTTTCTGAAGTTTTGATACCTTAAATGGCGTTCGATCGTCGACGTTTCCTTTCAACGTTTGAATATTGACTTTTTAGATTTAAGTAGTTTCGCTAGGTCTTTGGAAATCTATTTATTAATCAAGATTCATATTTCATCACATTAACTTGAGGACTCTGAAGGCAATGTTGCTCGAAAAAGAAGAGTACATAGAACAGGAGTTTTTTTTTAAAACGTTTACCCAACGTTTACAAGACGGATATTCCACGCAGGAAATTCTTTATGGAATGAAGAGTGAATTACTTAATGCGACCAATCTCCCTCTGGCTGTCGGGGTTTTGCTTACAGAAGTTAAGCACTCTGGTAAGATGAGTCTTGCGATGGAACGTATGTCGCATTATTTTACGCCTTTTCAAACTTTTGTTATGAGACAGGCTGAAAAGGAAGAAGGACGTTTCGATTTTCGTCTTGCTTTGAAGGTTTTAGAGCGTGAGGCGAAGTATCGATCTGACAATCCGACTCCTCAAGGCGTGTTTTTCTATCAATTTGAAACATTGAGTCGAAATCGCCTCGGATTTGATTATGGATTGGAGGCTATTTCTAACGACCCTATTTTTGACGATCGGTGGCGACGTTGGATTAACGTCATACTGCGTCGTCAAATTGGTTTTGTCGACATTGCCAAATTGGTTTATGTACGTAGCGCTTTTTATAATCTTCGAGATGATGAAGACCCTAATCTAATCCTTTTTGGAGAACGAGAAGGTAGAATTGCTTTTGCCTCCCAAGGTCGCGATCCCCTCTTTTTCTTTTCTGCGTTAAATAGGCATATTGGCTATCCTGAGGTTGTGCGTCAAAAGCGGCATGAAGAGTTGGAAAATCCTGAAATTGTCGAACTCAGGCGCAAACTTGAACTACTTGAAGATAAGATACAACTTTTACAAGAAGAACTTAAGGGCGGCGTTAATCTTGAACGGTTTTATGTTAAATAATCGTCGGAACGGCTGAGGATTTGGAAAAACCTACTTTATCTGGTAGGGGGCAGATGATCAGTATGTATGGCGTGGATTTACTATTATGTTTTTGTCACGGTTTATTTGTTTTTGGACCATTGAGAATAAATTCTAACGCAAGGACGATTTGAAGGCGCGTTCGATAATGTTTACTTTTCCATCGTAATGAGGTATGCGAGATAGTGAAGGTGATAGATTGATTTTTCACTTGGATTAAATTTTTAGCACGTGGCTTTAATTGTCATACGTTTTGGGGGAGATGATTGTCGATAAACGAGGATCTTATGATGAAGAGCGGCAGACTAAGTGAGAGCTTTTCAAGTGATTGCCGCTGATTGGAGGAGGCGATAGGGTCTTGCCTACTGTTAGCGTCTCGGACTTTGATGGCGCGGACTCCT
>Ga0256407_10002391_pt1 | contig 36099 bp, 26 predicted proteins | sample RumenRJG_04DNA_FD_193489 | JGI IMG/M metagenome (GOLD analysis project Ga0256407, IMG submission 193489) | Bovine rumen microbial communities from Lethbridge, Alberta, Canada - RJG_04 | ecosystem: Host-associated > Mammals > Digestive system > Stomach > Rumen | place: Canada: Alberta...
CTGACCGTCCGCAGAAGGGCCGTTACCGCGAGTTCTACCAGTGCGACGCCGATGTTATCGGAAGCCGCTCGCAGGTGAATGAGCTTGAGCTCGTGCAGATCGTGGACAGGGTGTTCACCATGTTCGGCATCAATGTGCTCATCAAGATAAACAACCGCAAGGTGCTGACCGGATTCGCCGAGATAGCCGGATTCCCGGACAAGGTGGTGGACATCACCGTTGCTATCGACAAGCTCGACAAGATAGGCCTTGATGCTGTCAAGGAGGAGATGATCGAGAGGGGACTGACCCCGGAGGCCGTGGCCGTGATCGAGCCTATCCTTTCCCTTTCCGGCACTGAGGCTGAGAAGATCGCCGTGATGCGCGGACTCATGAACGGAGGCTCCGCTTCGGGAGTCGTGTCTGAGACCGGTCTCAAGGGACTTGATGAGCTTGAGGAACTCTTCGGCCTTATCGATGCCGCCGGCGTAAGCCAGAAGGTCGAGATAGACCTTTCTCTCGCCCGCGGTCTGAATTATTATACCGGAGCCATCTTTGAGGTGAAGGCCTGCGACTTCCCGATCGGAAGTATCTGCGGCGGCGGAAGGTACGACAACCTTACCGGCATCTTCGGACTTCCTGACATGTCCGGTGTCGGCATCTCGTTTGGCGCTGACCGTATCTACGATGTGCTCAAGGGCCTTGAGAAGTTCCCTGATGGCCTCCGCAGCTCTACCACTCTGCTGTTCGCAAACATGGATTCCACGGTGCTTCCGTATATCATCCCTGTTGCGAGGGCTCTTCGAGAGGCCGGCCTCGCATGCGAGATATATCCGGACTCCACAAAGCTCAAGAAACAGTTTGACTATGCGGACCGCAAGGCCATCCCGTTCCTGTCCATTACAGGAGGAGACGAGGTCGCTGCCGGCGTGATCAATGTCAAGAATCTTGCTTCGGGAGAGCAGAAGCAGTTCTCTAAGGACGATATTGCGGGTATTCTGGCGTTTGTCAGGTAGCCTCGGACGCTATCCGGTGGCAGATTTTCAAAAAAAATTTGCAGTTAAAAAAATAATGCTTACCTTTGCAGTCCCAAAACATCGCGGGGTAGAGCAGTTGGTAGCTCGTCGGGCTCATAACCCGGAGGCCGGAGGTTCGAGTCCTTCCCCCGCTACTATAAAACAAACCAGCCGTTTATCGGCTGGTTTTGTTTTATAATGGGGCAGGGCGAGGACCGAAGGTTCGGCACCGACTCACCTGGGATTTGCGGCGAGGGCTTGAATTTTGCATGTCGTTATTGTATGATCCGAAAAAGTAAACAGATTCTACAGTTCGCCGGTGGGATGATGCTCGCAGCCCTTGTGGCGTTTCTTCTTCATCCGTTGTTATGGGTATTGATTAGATGTGGCTTCGATTGGGGCTTTCTTTGGGTGGCTGCCGTTTACGTTTTGGTGTATGGCGCCGTAGGAGCCTTTGCCCGTTGGAAATACTGGCATCTCTCCTGGAAAGAACTTGCTTTTCGTGTCTGGTCTATTATCACGGCAATCCTGTTTATCATTCTGATGGTATTCATTTATTGGCCCAGGTACATTGAGTTTGGCGAAGGAATCAGGGAACAACATCTTATGGATGGAATGACTGCATTGCTCTTTTTCTCGACAAGTGCCTTTGCAGCGGTGTTCTCGGCCATACCTATCGGTTATTGCTGTTATTTATTCAAACGGCAAACCGGTTAATAACGAAGTTTTTTTTACATCACTTTAATAGACGGGCTGGGGCTTTGGAAATATGGAGAAATGTGTCTATTTTCACATATCTCTGCTTGGATAATCAAAATACGACAAAAATGGGAGCATTGACCAAAGATTTCATATCCAATAAACTGAAACCGCTCTTGAAGCAACGCGGATACGTGAAAAAGGGTAATTCCTTTTTGCGCCAGAGCGACGATATGATTTATATCGTCAACATTCAGGGAAGTGTATTCAATTCCTGGCATGAGCACGAAGAGTTTTTCGTCAATGTCGGGATTGTCTCGACAATGGTCGAAAACGCCGTCGGCCACACTTGCTCGATCAAAGAGACCAGCCCGTCGAAGCTTCTATTTTTTCAGGTCAATCTCAGGGCGGAGGAACTCGTCCCTATTAAAAACAAATCTTACACGATTAGCGAAGCCGGAAACGCCGATCAGTGCCTCGCTGACATCCTCCTGGTCGATGAGAAATTCAACCAGATCAAAAGCCTTGAAGACCTATACCCATTTCTTTTCATAAGTTGTGCGAGCAAATGCGCTTGGGAATCAACCTATATGAAATATTGGGCGATGAATGGGGAATGGAGCAGATTTGACGAGATCCTTGAGGATACCGCCCAGTTCTGCAAGAGAAATGAGATAGAAACTCTTTCAATGAAAGAGTGGAAGACGTTGTGTCAGGAGTATGGGCATAAGCACCCGGCTATCCTATACTGATTTTCAATACTTTATAAGAATTAGTCAACATTCTGAAGGTCTTCCGGAAGGTTTAAGAATTTATGTGTTTGATCTACAACTTGATAGATTGAGTCATTGCTCCTGATGCTGCCGTGAAACCCAGTGATGAGAATTCGGGTCAAACCATAGTTCGTCTCCCTTCTGCATGTAGAATCGGTTCGGAGCATCGACCGTGAATTGGTCAAAGTCACGTTCTAAGCTGCCATCCTCATCGGGTGTGAGATCTCCATCGAAGACGATGATACCATACGGAGAGATTGTCGACATCAACTTGACCTTAATCTCCCGTAGGCTATAGTTTATGTCTGTTATCTTTCCTTTTGGCAACGAATCACAGTTATCGGCAGATAACCAGATGGCTTGTTCCTCCGCCGTAGAGCAACCGAAAGGGAATTGGAAATACACAGTTCCTCCTTTATAGAAGCCCTCTTCCTTTAACTTCCGCCGTCTCTCATCATCAGCTTTCCGCACTAGCCACCAGTTTTTTCGAAAATATTTGGTTATCCAATACAAACGAGAAACCTTAACGACTTTAACACCGTGATCCCCATCATCGGGCTCAATGTCTTCCTCGATGGAATACTCCAACCTTTGGATCTTCTTCTTGTAATATGCTTTGAGGATTTCTCCCGACATATTGTCCGGATGGAAGACCCGCCTATCCCGGAAGTACCTTGAAAGACGGGAGCCTCCCCATAATCCCCAGTTGTTTCTTATCCACGTTCCTAATCCATGATGTGTACTGGCCCTAAAATCCCACAACGATAGAGAATCGGTAATATATTGTTTGTCTCTCGCACTCAAGATGGTGTCCAAGGTATCAATCGCTTCATCAATATCCTTGGGAATATAGATGCCGTTGATTCTATCTACAAGATAGCGATATTGCCATAGATGGGTAACCTCATTCTGCGCCTTCATAGAAACACAGAACAAAAGAATCGAGATTAGACAGGTCGTTAGTTTCTTTATCATAATTACGAGTGGATTCTTTTAATGGGATTATATAACTATCCAAGAGCCGCCTTTGTCCGGGCCGTCTCTTCGGATTAGGCCTTCGGCTTTCAGTTTAGCAAGGTGCTTTTCGATAGCTTTTGGGGTAATTCCTAGCTTTTTACGCTGTAAAGATATGCTTTTCTCCCTACTTTTTTGCTAATTCTTTCATCTTCTTCAACCATAAGGTTTGATAATTTTTCACCGAAGTCTACTAGAAAGAGTAACTATCAGTTAGTTAGATAGTTACTCTTTTTGATTTTTTCGTAAGAATATTTATATTTGAACAGTTAATTAACGTAATATGGAAACAAACGCAAATGCAAACCGACTGTCTTATCTTGACAATGTAAAGGTTTTCCTGACGGTCCTGGTAATCTTTCACCACGCGGGTCAGGCTTATGGGCAAGGCGGGGGCTGGGCGTATATGCCGAGCAATCCTGCTGAAACGCTACCTTGGATCTGGCACTTCTTTTCGACCAATGCCAGCTTTTTCATGGGACTCTATTTCTTGATCTCTGGCTACTTTGTCCCGAGGAGCTACGACAGACATGGCGGAAGGACTTTCGTCCGGAAGAAACTCGTCAGGCTAGGTATTCCTCTGGTCGTGATGGGCGGACTTCTGATTGTATTGTCAGGCAAATTGGAGATTGGACATATGTGGTTCGTGGAAAGCTTGTTGGTATTCTGCCTCTTCTATGCGCTGATCCGCTGTTTCGTCTCTCCGCTGGACAATTGTCATGTACGTCGTATCCCGTTCTGGGGATTGTTGGCGACAGGCCTGGTGATGGGTATCGGCAGCTATTTCATCCGACAGGTCAGTCCGCAGGATCATTGGATATGGCCGTTCGGGATCATTCCGATGCCGCTCGAGCCGGCTCATTATCTGCAGTATGTAATGATGTTTGTCATTGGTGTGCTGGCGGGCCGTTGCGGATGGCTCGAAAACATGAGCAACCGTGTGGGCATCGCGTCGCTTGTCCTGGGCGCTCTTTTCGCCATCGGCAACTATGTCCGTGGCGACGGTTCATGGAACCTTTTCGTATGGCGTTGGTTCGGCATCTATGAGTCGCTGATGTGCATATTCATTTCGTTCGGTCTGCTGTGGCTGTTCCGCGAATATGCCAATGTCAGCGGACGCTTCTTGCGCTGGTGCTCCGCACAGTCATACGGCGCCTATATATTCCATATGATACTGATGCTCGCGCTGCAGAATGCTACGGACGGTGTTTGGATGGGCGCGCTTGGAAAGTTCTTCTTTATCGGTATAGTAAGCACGGTGATTTCGTTCGTGTTCACGTGGCTTGTACGAATGATTCCGGGAGTCAAAAAGGTTATATAGCTCTTCCTGACTCAGTTCCCCCAAAATTTTTTTGAAAAAAGTTTGTTTTTTCGAATATATCGTCTACCTTTGTATCGGCATACGATATAACGTTAAACAATATATTATCATGAGTAACTTGAATTCAGCTCTGACAGAAGCGATCTTCTATATCCTCCTGGCCCTCCAGGAGCCGCTTCATGGCTATGGAATCATGCAAAGGACCTCTACATTAAGTAAGGGTCGGCTTATTCTTTCAGCAGGTACCCTTTACGGCGCAATATCCAATCTTCTGGACAAGGGATGGATTATGCCGGCCGGGGAGTCTGCAGATAATGATGGACGTCGTAAGATGTACTTGATAACAGATGCGGGGAAAGTCGCTCTGGTCGAGGAACTTGAGCGTCTTGAAGAACTGGTTAAAAATGGGAGAAACTATATTAAACGATAACGGTTATGAAAACAAAGAAATTTGCGCTAAGGTGGTTTGTCGATTTTGACAAGGAGGAAAAGTGGCTCAACGACATGAGTAAGGCCGGATGGTGCTTCTGGCATACTAATGGGGTGATCTATAGATTCAAGGCGTGTGCTCCTGGGGAAGAGATCTTCCAGATTGATTTCGATGAGAAGAAGGGCCTGTCTGGCGAAGATTATGTCGCTTTCAGGAATACCTGCGGAGATAAATTCGTCCACCAGTGGAAGAGCAAGATCTATTGGAAGAGGGCGGCATCCTCGGGTCCTTTCGAAGGAGAAGGAAACGTCGCAGCAAAACTGCGCCTTACTAACAAGGCCTACAATTATCACATCAAGAATCTTATGGGACTCTCATTGATTGCCGCAATCGCTTTCCTGATATGCGTCCCGGTAGGAAAATATATGTTGCCGTCAGGAGCGTTTTCCAACTGGCTCGTAGATGTCGGGGTAGGCCTTACCGCAGGAATACTGTTTACGGAAATCGTAATACTCCTTCCTATTGTTAAGAAACTCAAGAAGAAGATGAACATGCTGATTTCTCAACTGTTTTGACATTTTGTTTTTTCTCAGTTTACATTAGTGTGCGGGTATCGTCCATGTTTTCCGGACGATGCCCGCGTTTGAGCCCGTTTTTGCGGTTATCGTCCGTAGTTTCAGGACGATGACCGCACCCTAGTCAAGCAACTTTGCCGCTTCTGCGTAGGACAGCCCGGTCACTCGGGCGATTTGATTGACGTTGGAAGAGAACCTGTAACGTATCTGTCGGAGCACTTCGACCATTTCTTCAGTAGATAGTCCGGTCAGAGAAGACCGTCCATATAGTGTCATACACAGATCAGGTATTGCAGCGGCTATGATCTGATCCCTAAAGGAGGGGATACCATCTTCCACGGATTTGATTTTGCGTGCCTTTGAGGAAGATGAAAGAAAGAAATTCATCCTTTTAGGCGTCCTGAATATGCTTTCCGCTTTTTTAACCGACAGATAAGAAGACGGGAGGATATATCCGTTTTCGAGAATCCAATGTGACGGAATATCAAGAGAACAGTGCAAAATCCGTTCACGCTCCCTATTCGACATCTTGTCCACACGAGTACCATTCTGGATTGTCCGGTTGAAGAGAACGTCACCGCTTCCCCAAGGGTATTGCGAGGCATTGGCGCAGATATTCGCTGCGACACTATTCATATGGACATATGCGATAGCTCTTTCGACAGCTTCTTCTCCTGAAGGGAGAGCCCGGATATCGACGCCGTTATCCCGCAGAAATTCCTTCGCGCCGTATTTGTTACGTAAATACTTGGCAAAACGCATCTTAAAGCCGTTGACAAAAGCCAAGGCATCTTTGTAGTAACCGTGCAGTACAAAATGCACGTGATTAGACATAAGAATGAAGGCCAGCAACAACACCTGCCCTATAGCTACCTGAACGGCCACGTAATTCATTCCAATCTTAAAATCATCTTCATCCCTGAACCAGATTCGGTCCTCAAGGTGCTCGGTAGTAACGAGCCAGAAAGAAATCTCCTGCTTCATATCTTTTTCTCATCCTGAAATGACTGGACTTGAAGCAAATATACAAAAATAGTTAGTATATTTACAACCATTCGAAGTGATTAAAATGTCAGGAAAAAAGAAAGTGCAATGAAGGTGGAATTCGGAAAAATGAGACGTGGTGAGGTGCGTCAGGCGGCGGGGCTCGCGGCAAGGGCGTTCGATGACTACGAATATTTCACGAACTGGTTCCCGGAAGCGGAGAGCCGGAATCGTGTACTTTTCTCCATAATCTGGCATGAATACAAGACCAACTTCAGCGTCGCCGACTACCTCGTTGCCAGACAGGACGGGCGTCTTGTGGCCGTAGCTCAGCTGGACGCCCCGACCTACCGGAAACCATCGGATCTGCGATACCTTCTTCACGGGTGGCTCAAAGTCTATGGAACCGGCGACCGGAAAACCATTGACGACTGGCTGGCCATGGATGCCGCGGCCGGGAGGCCTTGCCATGACTATCAGAAGACGGGCGCCGGAATATGGTATGCCAGCTCCCTGACCGTGGACCCGGGGGTGCAAGGCACGGGAATCGGAACCCGGTTTCTGGAATACTGGGAGGAATATATACGTGAACGCGGAGGAGACCAGATAGTCTTCTTCACCAACTCCAGAGCCAACCTGGATTTCTACACAAAACGTGGCTACCAGGTCTTCGACGAGCGCGAATTCGGATACAACGGAAAGACAATCGGCAGCTGGAGTCTCAGAAAGAAACTGTAATATAGCTGGAAAGAATTTTTTTACTATCTTTACCCCGTACCTGTCAATCTAACTTAGCTTAACGAGTTATGCTTATACCATGTATCAGAGTAAAGATTCTTTACTTTACCATCATCGTAGTCACAGCCGTCGTACTTGCTTCCGGATGTGATAAGAAGAATTCTACTCCCGAAAAAGATACCCCGTTTATAGATAATCATGAAAAAGCCTCCGATGCTGTCCGTAATATGAAGCTCGGCTGGAATATCGTCAACACTCTCGACGCCACGGCCTCTTACGGAATGGACAGCGAGACTTCATGGGGACAGCCGCGTGTGACCCGCGAGCTGATAAGAGCCATGGCCGATGCCGGATTCGGCGCAATCCGAGTCCCGGTGACGTGGTACAACCATATGGATGAAGTCGGCAACGTCGACATACAGTGGATGGACCGGGTCGAAGAAGTCGTCGGATACGTCCTCGACGCGAATCTCTACTGCATCCTTAACGTCCATCATGATACCGGCGAGGGCTCTCAGTGGCTGCATGCCGACCTCGAAAACATGGATTCGATCCTCCCGAAATTCGATACTCTCTGGCGCCAGATCTCGGTCCGTTTCGCCTCATACGGCGACCGCCTGATCTTCGAAGGCTGGAATGAAATCCTGGACTCGAAAAACAGCTGGAACTTCGCCCGCGACAAGAGAGCCTACGATGCCATCGACACTCTGGCATCGACCTTTGTTTCAGCAGTACGCTCGACCGGCGGCAACAATGTCGGCAGGAACCTGATCATAAGCACATATGCCGCCGCTTCCGGCGGGGTATCATGGGCTCCAACGCCTGACGATGTCCTCGAGGGCTTTTCTCTCCCGGAGGACAGCGTCGAGGACCATCTGATCGTCGAGGTCCATTCCTACGACCCATGGCTATGGGGCGCGGACCACGGCAAATGGACGGCATCATGCGAACAGACGAACCTGGCCATGTTCAGCCGACTGGAGAAATGGTTCACCTCCAAAGGAATCCCCGTAATCATAGGGGAGTTCGGTCCTAGCGGCGGCGACAGTCATAGCATCGAGGACCGGGCGGAGCAGGCGAAATACATGCGATTCTTTGTCCATAACGCCCGCGAGCGCGGAATCGGCCTTTTCGCCTGGGTCAATTTCATGGACGGACTGGACCGGATGACCCTTAACTGGACCTTTCCGGATCTTGCCGAGGCGGCTCTGAAGGCGTGGTATGGCGACGGTTATTCTCTTCCTGAGAGCGGGTTCACCCCTTCTGCCATCAATGTCCGTTTCGACAATCTATGGTCAGAATACTGCCTGTATCTCGGAGATGGCCTCGACATGAGAGAATACAAGGGATTCCGTCTGGAACTTGCAGAAGCGCCGGCTCCAGGCGATTTCCAGATAAAGATGCAGACTCAAGCCCAGTTCCATGGCGAGACGACGTCCCCGGACGGCCAGTATCCACGAATCCGCAATGCTGTCAGCGAAATCCTTTTCGACAAGACATGTTTCGACGGAGATATCCTCTGGAATATAAACCTGCAGGCCTGCCGCAGCGATGTCTCTGCTTCCGTGAAGCGCATGGCCCTTATAAGGAATGACGGGATGGAGGAGGAAATCCCTACCGGACTTGACGGAGCCCACAGCGGCTGGGGCTGCACGATAGTTTCCATAAGCCGTTGATATAGCGGAAAAGATAAAAAAATCAGGCTGCCCGACAAGGCAGCCTGATTCAGTATAGTAGAGTATAAGACTACTCGAGGTAATAGAGTTTCAGCACAGTATATCCGCCACCGGTAAAGAGCAGATGCTGAGTATCCAGGACATCCAGAATAGGACTGCCTGCAAGATTTACGGCAAGCGAGTAGGTTCCGTCACCGTTGTCTGTGATAAGCTCGTTTCCTACGAAGATGTCGTCACTTGTCCAGTTTGTGCTCCACCATCCGGTAGTTACACGGATCTGAGCGCCCGGCTCTGCAAACTGCATGTAGAAGGTTTCTTTCTTGATAACGTTGTCCCAGATATCCTGAGGAACGGTATAGACTTCCTCTCCGGTAGAATTGCTCTCAGGAGCAAAGCGGTACTCGCCGCTCCAGTTGATGTTGCCGTGAGAGCCATCGTTCTCCCAGATAACTATCTCTTTAGGTCCTGAGCCGTTCTCAACCCAAACCTCCTCAGAGAAATAAACCTCCAAAGGAGTATATCCGCCACCGGTAAAGAGCAGATGCTGAGCATCCAGGACATCCAGAATAGGACTGCCAGCAAGCGTTACGGCAAGCGAGTAGGTTCCGTCACCGTTGTCTGTGATAAGCTCGTTTCCTACGAAGATGTCGTCACTTGTCCAGTTTGTGCTCCACCATCCGGTAGTTACACGGATCTGAGCGCCCGGTTCGGCGAATGACATGTAGAACGTCGTCTCTTTCATCTTGTCCCAGATATCCTGAGGGACAGTATAGATTTCCTCTCCGGTAGAATTGCTTTCAGGAGCAAAGCGGTACTCGCCGCTCCAGTTGATGTTGCCGTGGGTGCCATCGTTCTTCCAGATCAAGGTCTTGACAGTCTCCCAGTGACCTGTAGGGGCTGGCTCAAAACTCATCAGAGGCATTGTGAATACAGATCCGTCGCAGGCATATACTTTACCCTCGATCTCGCCGGTATAAATATTCTGCGGGATCTTGAAAGATACGCTGTTCGTACTCTTACGGTCGAAAGCCAGATCGGAAATCAGAAGGGGCTCTCCGTCTTCGTCGAGAAGCTCGACCTTTTTGAGGAACTCAAGGTCCTTTCCAAAGATAGTGAACGGGCTGCCGCCGACGATGGTATCGCCGGCACGGTTAGAGTAACCGGTAACGTTGACTTTTCCGAGAGTCAGAGGCAGTTTCGATACAGCCTCGTCTTCTTCGGTACGGACAATTATATTACCTCCTTCGGCAGAGATGCCGGCAGGGGCGATTACCCTTATCATTCCGTCGCCGGCATGGGTGAACTCCTTGACGGAAACATTGTCAGGGAATATGATTTCCGTGACATCGCTGAGACCGGTTCCATTGATAGTCACCTCCTGGCCGGCAATCACTTTGGTCGGGAAGAACACCTTGATGCTCAGTCCGGCCTCAGCTGATTCGTTCTCTTCGGTAGGGTCGCATGCCGTGAAACCGGCTGCAAGGGCTACTGTCAGAAATATTCCTAGATATTTAAATACATTCTTCATAATTGAAATCCTTTTAAAATAAGTAGAATACTACCAGCCTTCATTCTGGGTGAGGTTAGGGTTCTTCTTAATTTCAGTCTGAGGGATCGGATAGAAGTAGTACTTGTCATCCCATTTACGGGTAACAGTCTTTCTGGTAAGTTTGAGATCACTGCTGATAGAAGCAACCTGGATGGTCTTGAAATACTCGTCAGCCTTCTTCCAGCGGCGAACATCCCAGAAACGATGGTTCTCGAATGCGAGTTCTACAAGACGCTCGCGCTCGTAGCGCTCAACCCATGCAGTTCCGTCCTCGGTGAATTCAGGCATCTGGACGCTCGGACGGTTGCGAAGTGCGTTGACAGCATCGTTGGCTGTCATTCCGAAGGAGTCGTCATTTGCGCTTCCGGTAGCGTTGAATACAGCCTCGGCATAGTCGAGATAAATCTCGGCAAGACGGAAGATGATCCAAGTATGACGGCGTGAAGTCTGGTTGTCTGCGGTAGTCACGCAGGAACCGTCCACGTACTTCCTGAGGTAATAACCTGTAGGAGTAGCACCGTACTTAGGAGCCGCATTGAAGCCGCCGGTGAAGGTTTCGATGACCTTCTTCTGTGAACCGTTGCTCGGCCACTGGTCGCCGTTCTTTACGACTGTAAGGGCAAATCGAGGATCGAGGCCGTCGTAAGGATTCTTGCTGAGGTCTATAGGTTCGTTCTCGTTTCTTTTTCCAAAGGTTTCGCCGTTATTCTGATACTCATACTGGTCTACGAAGCTCTGGGTAGGGCAGTTGCCTGAGGAACCGTTCTCGACGCCGACAGGATAGTTGGCCATCTCGAAGGAGTTGCTCTCACCACGTCCGAGTCCGAATATGATTTCAGGGTTGAAGAATGCATCGTGGCCCCAGAGAGCGCCATAATCGCTGAGCTTCAAGCCCCATGCGTTGGCGTTGTCCAGGATGAACTTGCAGGCTTCAGCCGCTTTGGCCCACTTGGCCGTGTCATTATTCTTGTTGTAAAGAGGTGATGCGGCATAGAGGAGCGTGCGAGCCTTGAGAGCGAGAGCAGCGATACGGGTAGCGCGGCCGACTTCTGCGCCAGGGATATTTGCATAAGTCAGAGGAAGATGAGGCGCGACAGCATCGATTTCGTTTACGATGAAGTCGACGATTTCTTCAGACTTGTTGCGGGATATGTTGTTGGCCTGAGCGTTCGTAAGAGTGGTCGTCACCAGAGGAACGTCACCATAAGTCTTGAACAGCTCGAAATAGAAGTATGCCCTGAGGAAACGGAGTTCATAAGGGAACAGTTCCAACTGCTGAACCCAGATTTCATAGCTGGAGTTGTACTTCCAGTCCGAGATATCGGTCTGCTCGATCTTCTCCAGATACATACATATGTCCGCAATAGCAGTATAGGACTTCGTCCATGTACGTGAAAATGGGTTTGCTGCGCTCCAGCCTCCGTTTACGTAGTTGTTTACAGCCCCGGTCTCGAGAGCGTACTGCGCCTCGTCGGTTGCACCTGCAAGGAAGTAAGCGCTGTTATCATCGAACTCGGTGTTGTAGACCTGGGCGTAAACATCGAATACCATGTTCTTTATACCATTCTCGTAGTATTCGTAGGTCCATTCCTCGTCACGTGTGTTTTCCTCGGTATAGTCGAGGTCTACGCACGCAGCCGGGATGACGCAGGCGAGAATGAATAAACTTATTTTATCTAGTTTCATAATTCAATCTTTATTAGAATACTACTGAAAGACCCACGTTGATAGCCTTCATTACTGGATAACCGGTATTGAGGTTTTCTGCATCCATTGCAGGGATATTGTCGAAAGACAGAAGGTTCTGTCCCTGGACGAATACCTTGGCATCGGCAACCTTGACGCTGTTGAGGAATGACTTCGGAAGCTTGTAGTAGACCTCGCAGTCACGAAGCTTGAACCAGCTTACGTTGCGGTACCAGTTGGTAGATTGCTGGGTGTTATTGGCGATCTTCTCGGTCGAGAGACGAGGATACTTGGCGTTGGCTCCGGCAATGTCGAAGCAGTTGGCATAATACTCCTGGGAAAGGTTCCTGTTGTCAGAAAGGGCACCCCATACGCCATCGACGTCAAGGAGATTCTTGGTCTGGCAGCCAGCGCCCTGGAACGTAGCGTTGATACCGAATCCCTTATACTCCATACCAAGACTGAAAGCATAGTTGAGAGCAGGGAAGGCATTGCCGTGATCCATGGCGACCATGTCGTTCTCGTTGATGACATTGTCATTGTTGACATCCTTGTACTTGATGTCGCCGACCTTGACCTGACCGAATTCCTGCAGAGGGCTGTTGTCGATGTCAGCCTGATCCTGGAAGAATCCGATGGCAACAAGTCCGCGGGAAGCGTCGGCAGGCTCTCCGATCCTGGAAAGGTTAGGGAATGCAGGGGCCTCGATCCACTCGAGAATCTCGCTCTTGACGAATGAGAAGTTTCCGCCGAAGTTGAGGTTGAGCCCGTTGCTGAAGGTCTTCGCATAGCGGAGTCCGGTCTCGATACCGTAGCTTGCCACACGTCCCTTGTCATCGTAAGAAGACTGGATACCTACAACGTCAGAGTTGAGGGATGCGGCACTTACGAGAATATTGCGTCTCTGCTGGTAGAATACATCGACGGTGAAGTCGAGGGCGTTGGCTATTCTCAGGTCGGTACCGAGGTTGGCCTTGTAGGCAGCCTCCTGATTGAAATCAGTGGTAGGGAACTGGGTAAGGAATGCTCCGGTTGAGCTTGCGAAATTCTGGCCATACCAGAACTGTCCGTGGGAGTTGTTCCAGGCTGCGAGCCACAGTCCGTTTTCAGGGACATAGTCGGTATGCTGGATACCACCGGAGAGACGGAGCTTACCGTAATTAAGGAAGCCTGCCTCAGGGGCGTTGGCATAGATCCAGCCGAGTCCGAGAGTTGGGGAGAACGCCCATTTTGCAGGATAAGAACGGTTAGAACCGTTGACTGCGAGCACGAGGTCAGCCATGAATTTGTTGGCATGGTCGTAATGCGCAGCCAGATTCCAGTTCTCGCGGTACCATGTGTTGCTTCTTCCTTTACGGATTTCGCTCTTCATGTTGTAGTTGGCGTTGGCAGAGATATTGTCACCATTATCGAGTCTGGTAGCATATCTGAATCCGCCGTTGACGGTTCCGGCGCGCCAATGTGAAGAAAGTTCGTAATCGTAGGTCGCATCCTTCTTGAAGGTACCCATCACAACTTCCTGCATTGCGTTTGCAGAGTCGTAGTAGTTCCATCCATACTGATATCCGCGAGTGTGGTACTCGTCGGTGATGGAAGCGTTGTCATAAGAACCGCCTACATAGAACTTCAATCCTTTGAGCAGGAAGTCCAGATCTTGCTCCAGAGTCACATCAGCCCAGATCTGACGCTGGTGAGTCTTGGCGCCGCCGGCACTTTCTTTAGCCAGAAGGTTGAAATCTCCGTATGTCTGGCTGCCGCCCCAGACTCCATTGCTGGTCCTGATAGGGAAGGCAAGTGCAGGAACCTTGTAGAGATGCCACCATGCGTCGCTGGAGTTGACATTAGGTACGCCGTTGGTCTCCATGAATATTGCCAGAATATTAGTCTTGACTCTGGTGGTGCTGGAAACCTGGAAGTCCACATTTGTGCGGATATTCATCTTGGAATATTTCAGCTGAGAGTTGAACTCACTCAGATCTGGATTCTTGAAGAGACCGCGTGCGTCAGAATAGTCAAGAATGCTATAGTACTGCACGTTTTCTGATCCGCCATACATGGAAACAAATCCGTTGGTCTCATGGGCGATGTTCTTGAAGACAACGTCTTTCCAGTTCACGTCAGGATAAACGAACGGGTCGCTTCCGTCAACGAATTTCTGGAGTTCCGCGTCAGTGTATGCTGCAGCGCCGCCGTCGTTTCTGCGGGCGATATTGAGGGCGTTGGCATAATCGTATGCGCTTACCATGTCGGCAGACTGAGGGTCGAACTGTATCTTGTGGGAAGCTCCTGCCTTGATCTTGAAACCGCTTTCGGCAATTCCTCTCTTTGTCTTGACAAGGAGTACACCGTTGATACCTTCATGACCATAGAGAGCCACGGCGGCAGCATCTCTGAGGACAGTGACGCTTTCCACCTCTTCGACAGTAAGACGGTCAATAGGGCGTTCTACACCGTCGACAAGAATAAGAATATCCTTCTCGCCTGTAGTCTGAGCTCCACGGATGCTGAATGACGCGCCTTTGCCTTCTTCACCCTTGAAACCAGTATTCTGGACTGCAGTAAGTCCGAGCAATTTGCCATAGAGTGCATCGGCCAGGCTTATGGCAGAGGTACGGCCCAGTTCCTCGGCGGTAATAGTGTAAGTTGCCGCGGTAGTTAGAAATTCCGAACTCTCGACACCATAGCCTAAATCCACTTTCTGTGCCTCCTTATCGCTCAACTGAATCTGAGCGTTTGCTGCAAAAGGAGCGGCGCAGAAGCCCAAAAGGCTGTATATAAGTATATTACGTAATTTCATAATCGTGAAAATTTCTGTTTATTACCATCCAGGATTCTGAGTAAGACCATATCCCTTCTGAATTTCTATACGGGATACCGGGTCGAGATACCATTTGTTCGTCCAGTAACCTGGATCCCACCAGCGACGATGACCGATGGTTATCTCAGGCTTTTCGTACTCGAATTTAGGCCAATCAGTCTGAGGATCCCAGCTAAGGTCAGCAGGAGTTCCATCCGGATTGAGCAAAGGAAGACGCTTGCCGTCGTTGCCAAGACGATAGATCTTGATCTCGTGAAGAGGCTTTGTGAAGATGTCCTGACGTTTGCGGCGAATCATGTCATAGATACGGTCGCCACACTCGCCGCCAATCTCGCAGTTGCGTTCGCGGAGAATTTCGTCGATAAGCTTATCCTTGTCGGATCCAAGATTAAGCCCCGGGTTCATATCTTCGATTTTTTTGAGACCTACACGCGCCCGGACGATATTTACGTCGGCAAGAGCTCCCTGGAGATTTCCGGTTTCTGCCTTGGCTTCAGCACGGATAAGATACATCTCGGCAAGTCTTATATAGGCAACTCCTATATATTCGTCATCCATCTTGGACGAAGAATAGTCGAGCATCCATTTGAATTTCCTGTAGCCGGAATGCGCATCGTCGGAGGTGATATCACCAAAGTTGTCCTTGTTGAAGTACATTGCTCCGTTGACCCAGGTATCGGCATAGTTGTATCCATTATAGTCTCCGACCTTGTCGGTAGGGATAGATCTGCGTGGAACAAGCACGGTTTCGTAAAGACGAGGGTCGCGGTCGGCGAAGATATCGTATCCGTTAGGATTCTTTTCAGGACCATAGATATCAGGATATTTGACATCGAAGTTGGTGCCGTCGGCCATTCCGAAGCATTCTACGAGCTCATTGGTAGGAACAGCGCCACCCTGACGATAGCAGTCGAGGGCGAAGCCGGCCCATCCCCATCCCCAGCCGTTGCTGATGTTTCCGTCAGTTACGGAACTTGACAGAAGCTGTGTAGGATTGACATCGAATATCTTCTCGTGGTGGGTCTCGTCGTTACGGTAACGGTACGCGCGGCGGAAAGCCATACGGTAGCCACCCTCATCATCGGATTCAGGTTGGATAAGCTGGTAATAGTTTCCGTTGGCAGCGTTGTCTTCGAAGAACTCATTGCAAGCTTTCAGACAGCGGTCCCAGAGGCTGCGATCTTCCTTGCCGAACCATACATGCTCGATGTTGGTGAACTCGGTAACCTTGTCAGGAGTATATTCTATATAAGGTTTATTGCTGTTGAACAGAGGTGAGGCCGCGAACATCCATACTTTTGCACGGAGTGCACGAGCGGACGCTCTTGTAAGTCGACCTGACCACTGGCCGATATCGGAATTAGGAATGTTCCAGATATAACCAGGTTCGAGGATTGCGCAGTTGATAAGTGAATCGATGAATTCGACAGTCTCCCATGCGGTAGAACGGCCACTTGTGAATGGCTCTCCTACTGCATAAGCCTTCTTGACAAGGCAAAGGCCTCCGAAGTTACGGAAAGCATCGAAATAACGGCTGGCCATGATGGTATAGGCCTCGCCGCGCAGACGGCTCTTCTCATCCTCGGACATATCCGGAACTCTGTCGATATTCTCTATCAGCAGCCAGCATTTACGCACGGTTTCGTAGATTGAGACACGTCCGTCTGCAGTGGAAGCCGGGTTCTTTGTAGAATAGGAGAATTTGCCCTGAAGGTTACCGTCATCGGTATCCTGCGCATTCTCGGTAAGAAGTCCAGGGTAGTAGCTCTGGATAGGACCACCCCATGAAACATAGCAGTGATAAGAGTCTGAAAGCACGTCGATAGGCGCACCATTCATCATATTACCTGAGGTATAGGTGCAGTAGAGCTGACCATAGGCACTCCACAGGAAGTTCCTGGTAAATTCAGCGCTTGAGAATACTGTGTCGATATTTACGTCGACACCCGGGGCCTTCTCGAGGAAATCGTCACCGACGGCAAAGCGGTCGACGCAGGACGACATGCAGAGAGCGGTGACACATATTCCCAGACCCAGTATGTAATTCAATATCTTTTTCATATTCACAATTCTTTTAGAAGTTAACCTGGGCTCCTATGTTGATGACACGGGTCATAGGGTAACGTATACCATAGTCGAGTCCCTGGCCAGGAGCTTCAGGGTCATTGCCCTTGAAGTCGGCGAAGGTCAACAGGTTCTGTCCGGAAACATATACACGGATGTAATTGAAGAACGGCATGCTCTTAGGTTTGTTTATGGTATAGCCGATCTCCACGTTCTTCAGACGGACATACTTCGAATTGATCATCCATGCTCTGGAGTTAAGGTTGTTGTTACCTTTATTCGTGAAGGAAATTCTTGGAAGAATTGCATCAGGATTGTCTTCCGTCCAGGAGTTGTCAGCGACCCACTGGGTGAGGGCTGAAGTGTTGGTGGAACCGAACTGGTCGCGGAAATACCCGTTAAGAGTACGGCTTACATGGTCAGCGCCGATCCACAGCATCGAGAAATCTAAGCCTTTCCACTGGAGGGAAGCATTGACAGAGTAAGTGATCTCCGGATTGTCGGTATAGCCGAGAGGCTTGCGGTCGTTAGTGTCGATGACACCATCGCCGTTGAGGTCGACATAGACGCAGTCTCCATACTTGAGAAGGAGTTTGTGGTCAGGCATGTCAACACCATATTTCTCTTTATAGCGTTCTTCTGTGCCAGGCTGATAGTACTCGAAGAGATCGTATCCGAATGGCTGGCCAACCGGAAGTCCGGTTTTGCTCAGATAATCATAAAGAGGCGGTACCTCAAGCATCTCGATGACCTTATTTCTGGCGAACGCGAAGTTCGGAGCAATAGTATAGCGGACATCACCGATCTTGTCTTCCCAGTTCAGAGAGATTTCGTAACCGCGGTTCTTTACGCGGCCGTCGTTGACGCTGTTGGAAGGAAGGGAAGTGACTGCCGGAAGAACGTCTTTGTTGGATACGAGAATATGCTTACGATCCTCCCAGAAGAAGTCCACATATGCGTGCAGGCGCTCTCTGAGGAAGGCGGCATCTACACCGATGTTGATCTTCCTTGCGGTCTCCCAGGTGACGTCAGGGTTGCCTGTGGAAAGTTCCTTGACAGCCTGCAGCCAGTTTCCGCTGGTTCCGAAGTTGGCTCCTCGGTTCTGAGGATTCTCGGTCATGGAACCCCTGTAGAATTGCCATTGGCCTGGCAGATAAAGGAATCGATAACCATTAGTATAATCGTTGCCGACAAGACCCCAGGATCCGCGAAGTTTAAGGTAACCTATATACTTCTTCATAGGCTCCCACCATTTTTCGCTTGACGGGATCCATCCAAGAGATATTGACGGGAAGAATCCGTAACGTTTTCCAGGAGCGAAGTTCTCGGAACCGTTATAACCGACATTGAGGTCGAGAAGGTACTTGGTGTCGTAGTCGTATGTTACACGTCCTACAAGTCCCAGATACCCTTTCGGGATATCTCTGTATTTGCCTTCAGCGTCCCAAGGATAATATGTCTTGCTCTGGTTGTAAAGCAGCAAAGCGCCTACGTTATGCTTTCCGAATCTGCGGGCATAGTCGAAACTTGCTTCGGCATACCAGTTACGTTCGGTACCCTTATCCATAGGGTTCGTCTCGCCATAAGGCAGAGGCCAGGTGATTCCTTCTTTACGGAGGACTTCCTTGCCGTCGACGATGGTCGCTACGTAGGTTTCTCCGGTACCATAACCGTTTGCGCGGTTCTTGTACGCTGTATATTCGGAGTTATATGATCCCTTTACCTTGAAATCAAGACCTTTGGTGATGAAACCGAGGTCAAGTTTGTACTGGATATCGAAGTTGAGCACGTTGTTGCTTGTATTCGTGTATCCGAGATTGTAGTAGTTGGAAAGGGCGTCACGGTCGTACGGACCTACGATATTGGCGTCAGAAACGATATGGCGTCCTTCGGAGTCGATACCGCAGCCTGCATAAGGAGTCGCACCCTGGAGATAACGGAAGAGGAAGCCCTCGCCGCCGCCCATGGTGTTGCGGTTCGACATACGGCCTCCAAGGGTGATGGACAACTGGCTATACTTGGATATATCTATGTCGAGGTTGGCACGATAGTTCAGTCGTTTGTAGTCGAATGTCTCATTCTTGTTGCTGGAGAATGTCTTGAACAGGGAATCCTGATTCAGGAAACCTGCGGAAACGAAGTAACGTACCCTTTCGGTACCGCCTTTCACATTGACGTTTGCCTGTTCCTGCCATGCTGAATCATTCATGATATAATTGATCCAGTTCATGCTCGGGAATGTCGTCGGCATGTCGCCTGCACGGAAATGCTCCATTACATACTGGCTGAAGCGGATACCATCACCTGAATATGGCTCGTAATCGCTGATGTTGGCTGTTCCCGGCCATCTGTCCACAGTACGGGCATCGGTAATGGCGGTGTAGTTCCACATCTTGCCGTATGTGTATGAGTCTGCGAAATCGATGAATTTCGAGATTGTCTGGATTGCGGCGCTGGCGGAAGCAGTCACGGAAGCTTTACCTACGGAACCACGCTTCGTGGTTACGAGGATGACTCCGTTCGCTCCACGTACACCGAATACGGCAGTTGCAGACGCATCCTTAAGTACTGAGATACTTTCGATTTCATTAGGGTCAAGCTGGGAGAACGAACGCTCTACACCATCGACCAGAATCAGAGGATCTGCGCTGTTCAATGACCCGACACCACGGATTCGGATGACCGGTTCATCGGCACCAGGCATACCAGATGGCTGGACGGCGGAAACGCCAGGGAGTTGGCCCTGAAGGGCATTGGCTACATTGGCTACAGGAGCTTTCAGAAGGCCTTCGCCACTGACAGCGGAAACGGCACCGGTGATGGTCACCTTTTTCTGCTGGCCATAAGCGACGACGACAGCATCTTCAAGCAGTTTTGAATCAGGAACCAAAGTTACGTCGAGATGTGGACCGGTAACTTTTACCTGCTTAGTCTCATAACCCACACAAGAGAATTCGAGTGTGGCGCCGACTGGAACTGATGGAAGAACGTAATTTCCGTCAAAGTCTGTGACGGTACCGGTTGAGGTCCCTTGAATGACAACACCGGCTGAAATCAACCCTTCTCCCATTTCATCCAGAACCTTACCTTCTACGCGAAGGTTCTGAGCGAAGGAAATTTCAGGTATAAGGAGCAGAAGCGCCAGCAACCCGAACAGATGAGTTTGTTTTTTCCCTTTCATCATTTTAGGTTTACATTAGTAGTTCGAGAACTTTTGTTATTAAAATGCGAAATTTTATGTGGCAGAATACCCTGCCACTCCGAAAGTTATACAATTTTATAATAGAATCCAATTTTGGGATTGTCGTCGTCTGGATACATTTTGATACCATTTAGGAAACATTTTGATGCCTGATAAGTATTTATTCGCGTTTAACTGATATATTGCGTGATAATCCGCTTCGTGCTTTTCGTGCATTTTTTTTCGTGTTTGTTTCATATCTAAAAGAAAATGTTCTGTCTTTTTATGACCGAATGACATAAACCCTGAAAGTTTTTTATAAAACTTTCAGGGTTTACTTCACATCAGATTTGCACAAAGATGTTTTGTCCCGGGAGGATTTGACACATTGTTTTTGCTGTCATTATGCAATTATTTTGTAAATTTACGGATACAATATTTGTTTAACACTAACATAGAATACATCGTTTATGAAGAGTTACTTGCTTATCTTAGCGACAATTTTTCTGACCTTCGGCGCTGTGGCCGCCGACAAGTACGGATACAAAATCAAGAATCATCAGATTGTCTACAACACTCCGGAGCGCCCTGCTGGTCAGCAGTCTATGCTCGGATTTGCCTGCGACCCCATAGAGCATGTCCGTATCGGACTGATAGGCCTCGGAGATCGTGGCACGGGTGCTGCCAGACGTCTGCCACATATTGAAGATGCTACGATTGTAGCTCTCTGTGACCTCCTTCCGGAAAGGGTTGAGAGGGCTCAGGGTATTCTTGAAAGACAGGGTGCTCCAAGGGCGATAGGAGAGTACAGCGGAGAAGAGGGCTGGAAGCAACTTTGCGAGAGAGATGACATTGACCTGGTTTATCTTGTAGTTCCATGGCAGTTGCATACCACCATGGCCGTATATGCGATGGAGCACGGAAAGCATGTTGCTATCGAGGTCCCTGCCGCCACCAGCATAGAGGAATGTTGGGCTCTTGTAAATACGTCTGAGCGCACTCGTAAGCATTGCATCATGCTTGAAAACTGCTGCTACGATGATTTCGAGCTTACTTGCCTGAATATGGCCAATCAGGGAGTGTTCGGCGAGATCGTCCATGTCGAAGGAGCGTACTGCCACAATCTCGACCCGTGGTGGGACGTGTATCAGGGTGACTGGCGAATGAAATATAATCGAGCCCACAAGGGGGATGTCTATCCGACCCACGGCATCGGTCCTGTCTGCCAGGCCTTGAATATTCATCGCGGGGACAAAATGGATGTGCTGGTTTCCATGGATACTGATGCGTTTCGTGGCCAGGAACTTTCAGATAAGCGATATGGCAAAGGAAAGTACAATTATGCGAATGGGGACAATACAAGCACTTTCATCCGTACTCGCAAGGGAAAAACCATCCTCATCGAACATTCTGTGGTGACTCCGCGTCCATACAGCAGGATGTACCAGCTGGCCGGTACCAAGGGATTTGCAAACAAGTATCCTAATGACGGTATTGCCCTCGGAGGCGAGGACCTTACCGGGATCGACCTGGAAGACCTGGATGCCGAGAAATATCTTTCTGACAAGCAGAGGGATTCCGTCATGATGCAGTACCGTCATCCTATCGTGAAGGTAGATGACCTGCTTAAGAAGTCCAAGACCGTCGGCGGTCATGGAGGAATGGATTTCGTGATGGAATACAGGCTGATCTATTGCCTGCACAACGGGCTTCCTCTTGACCAGGATGTTTATGATGCAGCTGAATGGAGTTCTCTGGTCGAGCTTACAGAGGTTTCCATCAGGCACGGAAGCATGCCTGTCGTAATGCCTGATTTTACCCGTGGCGACTGGGACAAGACCGATGGTCTGGTGCTTCATATTGCAGAGAAAGACCTAGGTGAATAAAATTTCTCACATAGACTGCAGGTCTGGAAATACAACAGATCTGCATTTTTTTAAATTTTATTTGGTTTATAACGTAAACTTGTTTATATTTGCATCGGAATCCACGCGGACTGCGCAGCCGAAAGGGGATTCCGGAACAAATAATCGACTAAAATATGGAACAGAACAATGAATTATCTGCACGTCAGAGCCTCGATCTCATAACTGAGACACTAAACAGGAGCAGGAAGGAAATCACCAGGGTGAACGGAAAATACTTCATCCTCTGGGGAATCCTCATGACTGTCTTCTCTCTGGTCGTCTGCTACTTCTGGAGGATTAGCGGGAAAGCCCAATGGAACATCCTCTGGTTTGCAATGCCTCTTGTCGGATATCCCTTCGTCTATCACATGAGTAAGAAGGACGAGAAGCTTCCTTCCAACATGGTGACCAAGATCATCAAGGGTATCTGGACGCTTTACGGAATCTTCGCATGCTCCATGGCCACCGTATGCATGGTCATAGCAAGCACTTTCACCGAGACATCCTCGATGGGAGTCACGCCTGCCCTCGTGCTGCTTTTCGGTATTGCGGAAAGTATCAGCGGCATCGTGCTCAAGAACTGGTTTATCATAATCGGAGGCTGGATCATCGGAATAGGAGGAGTCATCATCTATTACCTCAGCGGCGTCAACGCGGAGCAGATGCTTATATTTGCTTTCGCCGGCATCATCCTGGCCCTGACCGGTGTGATCGTAAAAAGACAAAACAACTAGGCCATGTTTCCTAAACTCGACCCGATACTTCATTCCGAGCTGAGACTCGCGGTGATGTCTGTACTTTCGGATGTGGAGTCCGCCGACTTCACATACCTGAAGACCCAGACAGAAGCTACTTCGGGCAATCTCAGCGTACAGATCGACAAACTGTCGGCTGCGGGATACATAACCGTAGAAAAGGGGTTCAAGGGCAGGATGCCTTGTACCACCTGCAAGATAACTGAAAAAGGACTGGAGGCTTTCAGGCAGTATGTGGAAGCCCTCAGGACATACCTGAAATAACCATTATAACATAAAAAAGGAGGCTGGACCATTGCGGACCAGCCTCCTTTCGTATATGTCGCTGCGGGATTAGAACAGATCGTTTACGCTTACGATCTTTCCGCCGTAGATATTCTTGATGTACTCGAGACCGCCTACGTAACCTTCCTCTGTAGTGGTGTCGGTAGTCTCCTTAGGGACAACGATATTGAAACCGCGGAAGAACGCGTCTGCAGAGGTGTGACGGCAGCAGCAGTCAGCCTGCCAGCCTGTGATCACGACGGTATCGACTCCGAGCTCTCTGAGGATAAGGTCAAGCGGAGTGCTGAAGAATGCGCTGTAGGTCTTCTTAGGGACGATGATGTCGCCTTTCTGCGGCTTGAGCTCGTCGATGACCTCTGCGCCTGGAGTACCCTCTACAGCGTGAGGGCCCCATACCTTGAACTCCTTGTCAACCTCTGGGGTGTGGCTGTCGTTGGCATAAATTACAGGGAAACCTTTAGCACGGGCCTTCTCACAGAGCTCCTTGATAGGCTCGATGATGTGATTAACTCTAGGGGAAGCAATAGGGCCCGTTACGAAGTCATTGAGCATGTCAATGACGATTACAGCATACTTTTCCATTTGTCGTTCTATATTAAAAATAATGAGTTATCCTACGGACCGCAAAGATACTGAAAATATATTGAAACTTATTGCAAGATTTCTGACATCTTCATATTAAACGTTATACTATATTTGCATGACAAAAACCGATAGAATATGAAAACCATTCTGAAATTTATCTTATTGCTGGCCATCGTGTCGATGACCTCCCTTACTTCGTGCAAGAAGAGCGAAAACGTTGACTATACTGAATACGAAAACTTCCAGAAACAGGGATATACGATGTCGGCCAAGTTCGGAAAACTCGACAATGGCGTCTACCGCAGCAAAGGCATCGACTACGCCCTCATCATCGTTTCCCCACTCTATACGACATCCGGCAACGAGTACTCCAAGATAATACTCTCGAACGACAGATACATGACTGCGCCAAGACTATATAAAGGTCAGTTCGCATATGGGACCGACGAATATATAGCACCGGAAGTCGCCGTCTTCGTAGGCGAAAAACTGGTCGGGAGCGTCGACTAACGTATTCCGTACAGATACCCGAGCAGAGCCATCTTTCCTCTCATCGTCTCCCGAGGCGTGAACTCGGCGTTGACCCAGATATAGCGGTTCTCGAAGAAAGCCTCCTGGCGCGGCCAGCCTCCCTCGTTCCAGTCAGGGTAGCAGCGCCTAAGGAGAATCCTCGAATCACCGCCATCCCCGACGGTCCAGACCTCCGTCCCGTTGAACGGCGTCTGTCCCGGATGAGTCCCCGGATAGCCGTCATTGCGTCCATTGGCATATATGTTCATAAGACAGCGCTCCCCGAGCCCCGTCATCTCTACCGTATTCGACGGATTCCTTCCGAGTCCCCAGCCGGCCTCTGCATACAGGCTTCTCTCCAGCTGCGCCTTGCGCTCCGGAGTCCCGGCAATATAATGCGCCATCATCACCAGATGCATGTTTTCCGCAACTTTGAACCGTCTGTCGCTTGACGAACGACGGCTCGGCCTCTTGTCCATCATTCCGACATTGATACTGTCTGTCAGACTGTCGACCGCAGCTTTCATGTCAGAATACAGCTGACCATAATGTCTCTCCCGAGGACAGCCCAGATAAGCCGCCGTCCCCCAGATCTGACGCTCCGGGACGCTCTCGGCCGCCATTATATCCTCCCACGAACGGTCTCCTGTGACATTATACAGGAAAGCCGCCGCCATCTGCATGAAATCCCTGCCCCTCATTCCGGAAGTTCCGAGAGCCTGGAAGTCGTCCAGCTGACTGTTTTCCTGCTTTTCGGCGAAACGGAAGGCCTTGACAGCCTCGTCTGTATAATAATGCATCAGCGGATCATTGCCCGATATCCTGAAACAATCCGCCAGCATGGCGCAGTTTGCGGCATTGGCCCATGCGGCCATGGTCGTGCAGCCTGCCTGGAACATGACCTTCCAGTCCTTCGACGGATTGGTCAGTCCCTGCGAATAAGCCTCTCCGTCGCGGATACTCAGGAAGAAATCCACCTCATTGCGCGCCTCGTCGACGATGTCGGGAATTCCGTTCCCGCTTTCCCTTATGCCGAGACCGTCTTCGTCAAGCCGGCCTCCGGTAAGGAAATAAGGCAGCAGAAGGTCATATATGTTGCTCACATGGGCAAGATGCCTGTCCCAGTCGTATGCGTCGGAATGTCCTCCGACAGCATTCATGTTGACCGGATTCCCCTCCAGACGGTGCTGCCAGAAGATCGAAGCCTCCGGAGCCTTGAAATGAGGCTCGTCCCAGACGTCCATCCTCAGCCTGCGCCACTCCGGCGACCACGGCGTAAGATCAGTCTTATAGACCATGAAGCCCTCCGGCTCCACTCCCGGAATGAACCTCGGCTGACGCGGGATAGGGGTGACCGACGAAGGATCATTCGGCTCGCCGACTCTCATGAAATAATACCCCCTGACCGAATAACGGTAAGGCTGATAATATATGTCGTCCGAAATCTCGAAATCCATGCTGCAGCCTACGTCCTCGACCGCAATCCTGTATCGGCCCGGCTCCGATCCGCTGAAATCGATGCTCCATACGTCCGAACCCGTAAGGTCCTCCCTCGTGCCCTCGGCTTTATACTGGTCCCGGCCCATCCAGAAACGTACTTCGCCGGCAACCTTCTTCTCTCCCGTACCTACATTATATAGATAGACCTTCTTCCCCTCGAACGGACGGTAATCCCTCTGTCCGCCATCCCCGAGCCAGAGATACAGGTCGGCGAGCTTTACCGGCTGCGAAGGCACATATCCGATTATGTTGACATGGATGGCTTCGGACATGGAATTGAATATATCATATTCCAGTTCGGCCGAAGTGACGTCAGATCCCAGTCCCTCCGGAATCTCCAGACGGTAAGTCTGTCCCTGCACCAGCGGCCGGTCCAGCTTCAGGAAAATCCAATGGTCCAGTTCCATGCTGAAATCATGGGCGAGGTTCATCGGCTTGGCCTTTCTCGAGACTTCGACCGCACGTCGCACTCCGTCGGCAGAAACAAGCTTCCACTCCGCTTTACTCGCATATTCTCCGTCCAGCCTCTTGCCGAAAATGAACAGGGAGTCGTCTCCTTCAGTATATGTATGGCCAAGGAATGCCCCCGGTCCGGAACCGTCATCCCTGAAACGGACTTCTCCGTCCCGGAAATGGACCATCACATAATCCTTGTCGACAGCCTTCAGTTCCAGGAACTTTGTCGCAGAAGCGCTGACCGGCAGTATAAGGGTTGCCATAGCGGCAAACAACAGAGTTTTAAAGTTAATAGTCATAGTGTTTTATGTGGTTCTTAAAAACAAGCTTTCAGTATTTCGACTATATTCCGGGACTTGCCCATCGTATAATAATGCACGGCCTGGACTTCGTGCCGCAGCAGATCTTTAGTCTGCCTTATGCACCATTCCGTACCGATACGGTAGACATCCTCGGGACCGGAAGCCTTGCTTATCGCCTCTGTAAGTTCAAGCGGAATATCCAGCGAGAAGGCCTCCGGCAGGGCCGCCACCTGACGCGCAGTGCTCAGCGGCTTCAGCCCCGGAATTATAGGGACCATTATACCAGCCTTGCGGCATTTGTCCACGAAACTGTAGAAGACTTCGTTGTCGAAGAACATCTGGGTGATTATATAATCGGCTCCGGCATCGACCTTCTTCTTCAGATTCACTATGTCGGTATCCAGGTTCGCGGCCTCGAAATGCTTCTCCGGGTATCCTCCGACACCGATGCAGAAATGGCTCCCGTTCTTTCCGTCGAACCGGCGGATAGCTGAAACAAGCTCATCCGCATGGTTATAACCTCCCGGAGTCGGAGTGAACCTCTTCTCTCCGGTAATCGAATCGCCCCTCAGGGCCATCACGTTGCCGATTCCGAGGAAATTGAAATCGTACAGCAGGCTATCGATTTCTTCTGGCGAATTGCCCCCGCAGATTATATGAGGCACCATCTCGACCTTGTACCGCGACATTATGGCGCCGCATACGGCGACCGGAGAAATCCTGTTGCGGACCAGATGCCTGGAGAACGAGCCGTCGGCATGCTGCCGAAACTCGAACTCGTCCCTGTGGCAGGTGACGTTGATATACTTCAGGTCGAAGTCCATGAACTGTCCGACGGTATTCAGAAGTTCATCCTTGCTGATACCGTTCAGCGGCGGCACGATCTCTATCGAAGGGAAAGGCCTTGCGCTCGATTCCAAGATTTCAGTTATATTCATTCTTACAAAAGGTTGCCGAGGAACTGACGCGCCTGTTCCGGCCCCATTCCGCGGGCCTTGGCGTAGCGCATGTACTGCTCCTCTGATATTTTATGTATTTCCGGATAACCCGCCTCTGGATGTGCGACCACGAAGCCGCAGATCGAAGCGTCCGGGACCATCGCATAGCTCTCCGTCAGGGTTATCCCGACGTCAGGCAGCAGCGACAGTATGTCTTTCTTCAACGTATGGTCAGGGCAGCTCGCATAACCGGCAGCCGGCCGCGAAGTCCTGCAGCCCTGAGGCACTTTGCTTTGCATCTCCTTGTCCAGCCATAACGACGCAGCCTCGGCCAGGGTCAGCCTCAGGGTCCTCTCCAGCAGCGGACTGTCCTTCTTCAGAGTCAGCTGCCTGTAGCCCGAAGGCCTGCAGCACGGGCAACAGCATCCCTCTGGATGCTTCATCGCCGATACCGAAATAGCAAACATTCCGAAAGGAGTCTTTATGCCCATATCCGCAGGCGGCGCATAATCCGCCATCGATACCAGCCTGTCCGATCCTGGCGCCGGCTTCTCCTGACGCAGCATCGGCAGCCTGTATGCCTCGGAGCAGATCGTGTCGCCTTCGCTCCAGACTTCGTCGAACCGCATCGCGATCCGGATCTTGTAGTCCCGGTTCGCAGTCATCCAGTCCAGCATATCCTTGGCTTCGGCCATGATCTCCGCGATCTCCGGATCGTTCATGTCCGCCTTCCCGTAGCGTATGCCCCAGATTGCCAGGAACATCTGCCAGTCGAAGAACGGCAGTATCTTTTCCGGCTCCAGCTCCGTAGCCGGCATATTCTCCAGCGAGCAGTCTTCCTTGCGAAGGAAAGACTCCTTAGGATAACGGTTCGGCTCGGCGGCTGCAGTCTCCTTCTTCGAACCCTTGTCATACAGGGCACGGAGCTTGGCCTGGGCCGCATGTTCCTCCGCTTCGAACGCCTCCCGGTCGATTATGCAACGCTTCGCCATCACGGCGCTTGCCGAAGCATCGGGGCCATAGAATACATGGTCATACAGAGGCGCGAGCTTGACTGCCGTATGGAGGGCGGAGGTCGTCGCGCCGCCTATCAGCAGCGGGGTATCCATCCCCCTGGCCGTCATCTCCCGGCATATCTCTTCCATCTGGTACAGCGACGGAGTAATCAGGCCGCTGACAGCGACAATATCGGCATTCTGGCTCTGGGCCTCGTCCAGGATAGTCTCCTTGTCGACCATCACTCCGAGGTCTGTCATCTCGAACCCGTTGCACCCGAGGACGATCGAGGTTATATTCTTGCCGATATCATGGACATCGCCCTTGACGGTGGCGATCACGATCTTCGGTTTGGCGCTGGAGCTGCTCTCGGCCTCTCCGGCCTCCATATACGGCTCCAGGATGGCCACGGCGTCACGCATCGTCCTTGCGGACTTTACGACCTGCGGCAGGAACATCTTGCCGGCACCGAAAAGCTCTCCGACTCTCTCCATCCCCGCCATCAGCGGGCCCTCAATGACCTGCACCGCCGTACCGTATCTATTGTAACAGTCCAGCACATCCTCCGCCAGACCGGTGTTCTTTCCTTTGACCAGGTTCTCCAGAATCCTTTCTTCCGGAGTCGCTGCCTGCACCGGCGCAGCCTGGACCGCACCGCCTGCGGCTTGGTCCTGCTTCTCCGCAAGAATCTTCTGGGCCTTCTCGATGAGCCTTTCAGTCGCCCCGGGGTCCTTGTCCATGATTACGTCCTCGACGCAGCGCAGCAGTTCCGGCTCGATGTCATCATAGACCTGAAGCATTCCCGGATTGACGATGCCCATGTCGAGTCCGGCTGCGATTGCATGGTACAGAAATGCCGAGTGCATCGCCTCGCGGACAGGGTTATTGCCTCTGAAAGCGAAGGACAGGTTGGAGACTCCGCCGGAGGTGTAGGCCCCCGGAAGATTCTGCTTGATCCATCGGACGGCCTCTATGAAGTCGATGGCGTAGCGGGCATGCTCGTCGATGCCGGTACCGATCGAAAGGATGTTACAGTCGAATATGATGTCTGTCGGCGGGATTCCGGCTTTTGTCAGCAGTCCATAGGCCCTGCGGCAGATTTCAACCTTGCGGTCGTATGTGGTCGCCTGGCCCTCTTCGTCGAAAGCCATGACTACCATCGCAGCTCCGAAACGGTGGATCTCCTGCGCTTTCCGGAGGAAGGTTTCCTCTCCCTCTTTCAGGGAGATGGAGTTGACTATGCATTTTCCCTGGGCGTTCTTCAGGCCTGCCAGAATTGTCTCCCAGTGGGAGGAGTCGATCATCAGGGCGGCCTTCGCCACTGCCGGATCGTTGGAGATATAGCGCAGGAATTTCTGCATCTCGACTGTCGAATCCAGCATCGCGTCGTCCATGTTTATGTCTATTATTCCGGCTCCGTTCTCTATCTGGTCGGCCGCGATCTGCAGGGCGGTCTCATAATCTCCGGCTGCGATCAGTTTTGCGAATTTCCTCGAGCCGGCGACGTTGGTGCGCTCTCCGATATTGGTGAAATTGTTGCGGCTGTCGATCAGATATGGTTCCAGACCGCTTACTTTCAGGCCCTTGGACGGCTCCGGCACGGTATGAGTCTCTCCTGTAGCGAGGACGGCATCCCTGACGGCCCGTATATGGTCGGGAGTAGTGCCGCAGCAGCCTCCTATTATATTGACCTTGCCGGCCATCTTCCTGACATGGTCAGCCATCTGTTCCGGACTCTGGTCGTAGCCGCCCATCTCGTTAGGCAGGCCGGCATTCGGGTAACAGATGACAGGCACGTCGCTGAAGGCGGCCACTTCGCTTATGAGCGGCAGCAGTTCATCCGCTCCGAGAGAGCAGTTGAGACCGAATGCGGCGAGAGGGAAGTGACGGATCGAAGTATAGTAGGCTTCCATGGTCTGGCCGGTAAGGGTTCGGCCGCTGCGGTCGCTGACCGATACCGAGACTATGGCACCCATGGTGTCGGAGACCTTCTGGAGGGCGTAGAGGACGGCTTTTGTGTTGAGGGCGTCGAAACATGTCTCTATCAGAATGACGTCGACGCCGCCTTTTATGAGATTCTCGAGCTGCTCTCCGTATGCCTCGGCCATGTCGTCGAAACTGTATGGCCGGAAGCCCGGATCGCTGATATCAGGAGCGAGCGACAGCGACTTGGATGTCGGTCCGACGCTGCCGGCGACATAGACCTTACGGGACGGGTCTTCGGCCATGGCTTCGTCCGCCGCCGCCCGGGCGATCTGCGCTCCGCGAAGGGCCATCTCTCCGGCGAACCCGATGCAGTCGTACTCGGCCTGCGAGATCCGGTTGGCGCTGAAGGTGTTGGTCTCGATTATGTCGGCTCCTGCGCGTATGTATTCTTTGTGGATTTCGGAGATGACTTCAGGGCGGGTGAGATTGAGGCATTCGTTGTTGCCTTTGAGGTCTTTGGATATGCCGACGAAAGGTCCTCCATGGAAGTCTTCTTCAGTCAGGTTGAACCGCTGAATCATTGTGCCCATGGCCCCGTCCAGAATCAGGGGGCGATTCCGGAGTATGTCAAGTCCGTTCCTTTTCATAAAGTACCCCGTAAAATTAAGAAGTGATTGCGAAAAATGCAAATATAGGGGAGTACGACGGAATATTTAAAGAAAACGACCTATTTATGCAATTCCGGTAAGGCTATTAGTGCTAACTTTACATTGTGAAAAAAGACGTGTATCCTATGAATTTGCGTAGAGGTTTCCTTGTAGCGCTTCTTTTGACGTTCTGTCCGTTCATTTATGGACAGGATCCTTCTATCGTATTCAGTTCGTCTCAGTGGGATTTCGGCAGAGTCAAGGAAGAGGACGGAGTCCTGAGCCATGAATTCAGGTTCGTCAATCTCGGCGACAGTCCGGTAAGGATTTCGTCGGTGAGGCCCGGGTGCAGCTGCATCCGCGCGGATTATGACGATATCATGACCGTTGCGCCAGGCTCGAAAGGAGAGATTTCGGTCTTTTTCGATCCTGCCGGAGCGTCCGGGGAAGTCTTCAGAAACCTGGAGGTCTTCTTTGCCGACGGCGCCGGATATGCAATACTGTCGGTCAAGGCCGATGTCATCCCGGCTCCCCGTAGTCTCGAATCCATGTTCCCTTTCATTCTTGGGGACGGTCTCAGGGTCGACGGGAATCTCGTCCGTCTCGGGTTCATGAATCCGGGAATGGAGAGGACGGGGATAATCCATGTCGTCAACAGCTCCGACCGGGAGGTCTCGCTGCGGGTGGTGAATCCTGATTTCGGCTCGCCGGTGGAGATCGTGGGGCCGGAGGTTCTCGGACCTGGGGAAACCGGAGAGATAAGGGTGGACTGCCGTATGCCGATGGACAGAAGACTGTTCAGGACTTATTCTGACAGTCTGCTGGTGTTCTCCGGCGGGAAACAGTGCCAGCAGAAACTGGTGTGCGAGGCGATATTCGTAGGCTATACTCCAAGGGAAGGCCAGGCTGCGCCGTCTATATGGACCAATCCTTCGTCGGCCCCGATGAAGAGCCGGTTCTTCTCGGACGAGAGGAGGGGATTCGTCACTGTGGGTAACCGCGGGGAGGCTCCTTTGTATATTTTTGCGGTCGAGGCGCCGGATGGAGTTTCGGTAAGCATCAAGGCCGGGACCGTGCTGAAACCTGATTCCAGTATTGTGGTGACAGCATCTTCCATGAAGCGGAATTTCTCGGTGCGGCTGTTTACGAACGATCCGGTACGGCCTATAAAGGATTTGATATTTAACTAACTATTAATAACAGAAATGAAGAAACCATCAATTATTTGCGTTGCGGTATTGTCTGTCCTGGTCTCCTGCGGTGGAGGCAAGACTTACGAGTATCCATTCCAGAACCCGCGTCTTTCCAACGAGGAGAGAGTTGAGAACCTGCTTTCCCTGCTTACTCCGGAGGAGAAGGTCGGACTCATGATGAATAAGTCCGTATCTGTCGACAGACTCGGAATCCCTTCCTACAACTGGTGGAGCGAGGCTTGCCACGGTGTGCGTCAGGATGGATATACGGTCTATCCTCAGCCTATCGGAATGGCCGCTTCTTTCAATCCGGAGCAGGTCTATGAGGTATTCTCGCAGGTTTCTGACGAAGCGCGCGCAAACTGGAACCGTTCCGACCACGATGTCTTCGGAGTCGGTATGGGTGTGACTTATTACCCCGGCAATCCGGAACTTACTTTCTGGTGTCCGAATGTCAATATCTTCCGTGACCCGAGGTGGGGAAGAGGACAGGAGACTCCAGGAGAGGATCCATACCTTTCTACTGTAATGGGTGTGCAGACCGTCAAGGGTATGCAGGGTAATGACAAGAAATATTACAAGACTCATGCTTGTGCCAAGCATTATGCTGTCCATAGCGGCCCGGAGCCCCTGCGTCATTCTTATGACGCTTCCGTATCGATGAGGGATCTCTGGGAGACTTATCTTCCTGCTTTCAAGGCTCTCGTGACGGAGGCTGACGTGCAGGAGGTGATGTGCGCTTATAACCGGTATGAGGGTGTGCCTTGCTGTACCAGCGACCGTCTCCTTATCGATATCCTGCGTAATAAGTGGGGATATAAGTCTCTTGTGGTTACAGACTGCGATGCCATCAATAACTTCTTCAACAAGAATCAGCACGGAACCCATCCGGACGCTCTTTCTGCCGGTGTCGACGCTATTATGAACGGCACTGACCTGGAGTGCGGAAAGACTATGATGTCTCTCGTCGAGGGTCTCAGGAAGGGGCTTATCAATGAGTCCGACCTGGATGTGCATCTGCGCCGTACTCTTCTTTCCCGTTTCCAGCTCGGAATGTTCGATCCTGCAGAGAAACTGCCTTGGGCCAGTCTCGGAGAGGATATGATCAGCAGCGAGGAGCATGACGCCCTTGCCGTGCAGTCTGCCCGCGAGTCTATGGTCCTTCTGAAGAATGAGGGTAATGTGCTTCCGCTTTCCAAGTCAGTGAAGAAGATTGCCGTTGTCGGTCCTAATGCAGACGACGTGGATCTTCTCAACGGAAACTATGGCGGAACTCCGACCAAGGAGCATCAGCATTCTCTGCTGGAGGGTATCCGTAATGCGGTTCCTGAGGCCGAGGTCTATTATGAGAAGGCGTGCGAACTCAATGATGATTACAATACAGTCTATCATCTCGGCGATTTCAACGAGGGTAAGGGTATGTATGTGGAGTTCTACAATAATAATGAGCTTTCGGGCGAGCCTGTGAAGACAGATTATTACAGCGAGCTGCGTTTCAGCACTTTCGGTGCCTACGGGTTTGCAGAGGGTGTCGGGACTGACAAGATTTCAGTGCGTGTCTCCGGTAAGTATGTGGCTGATTTTACCGGTCCTATGAGCTATTTCATCGCTTCGGACAATGGTTATAAGCTTTCTGTCAATGGCAAGGTAGTGGATAACGGCGCTCCTTCCGGCGGCCGCATGTCTTTCTTCGGCGGTAACAATAATGTGCCTTACAAGACTTTCGATGTCGTCGAGGGCAATTCTTATGACGTAGTCATCGAGTACCGCAAGGGTAACGGGCCTTTCGCCATGTTCAATACCCAGATCTGCCAGAGGTCTTTCGCCGAGTTCTCTGCCCTTAAGGAAAAGGTTGCCGATGCCGATGCGATAATCGTGATCGGCGGTATTTCTTCGCAGATGGAGGGTGAGGGCGGCGACAAGGCTGACATCGAACTCCCGGCCGTCCAGCAGAGACTTGTCAGGGCCATGCATGAGACTGGCCGTCCGGTCATTCTTGTCAATTGTTCCGGTTCATGTATCGCTTTCGCCAGCGTGGAGCGCAGCTATGATGCCCTTCTCCAGGCATGGTATCCGGGCCAGGGCGGCGCCAAGGCTCTTGCCGATATCCTTTTCGGCGATTACAATCCTTCCGGCCGTCTTCCTGTGACGTTCTATGCTTCTACCGACCAGTTGCCGGATTTCCTGGACTACAATATGGAGGGCCGTACCTACAGATATTTCCGCGGTATTCCTCTCTACCAGTTCGGCTATGGCCTGAGCTATACTACTTTCTCTATCGGGGAGGGTAAGATAAACAAGACTGTCGCCAAGAAGGGAGACAAGCTTTATGTGACCGTACCGGTCTCCAATACCGGTTCTGTGGACGGAGAGGAGACCGTACAGGTCTATGTCAAGAGTCTTGATAATCCTTCGGCTCCGATCAAGTCCCTCAAGGGCTTCAAGAAGGTATCCGTGCCGGCCGGCAAGACTGTCAAGGTCAAGGTCGAGCTCGGGCCTCATACTTTCGAATACTATGATGAGTCGATTGATGAGCTTTCAGTAATGCCTGGCCGTTACCGTATCCTCTACGGTACTTCCTCAGCCGACAAGGATCTCCAGTCGATCGAAATCGAAGTCAAGGCCTAGGTTTATCTGAGGGTCTTGAGGAGAACTGATTCCATGATCTTATAGCCGTCAAGGTTAGGGTGGACGCTGTCATGACCGAGATTCTCGGGAAGGGCGGCGTTCTCGTCCTTGAGGGCATTGAAGTAATCGACGTATGGGATATGGTTCTTTGCCGCATATGCCTTAAGCATGGCATTGACGTTCGCAACCTGCTCGGCAACATCGGTAACCTCCATTCTCCATCTGCAGTAAGTCGCAGGGGTCAGGGAACAGATTATCGGTCTGATCTTGTGCAGCTTCGCAAGCTCGCACATGGTTATGATATTGTCTACGGTAACTTCATTCGAGATATATCCGTTATTCCTTGCGATATCATTGATTCCGGCAAGGATGACGACATACTTCGGCTTGAGGTTGATTACGTCGTGACGGAACCTTACGAGCATCTGCTCCGTGGTCTGTCCGCCGATGCCCCTTCCGACGAAATCATGCTCTTTGAAGAAGGCCTCGTCATGCGATGGCCAGCCGTCGGTGATAGAGTCTCCGTAGAGCACTGCCTTCGGGCTCTTGGTAATCTTGGCGTTGTCTTCAGCGTATCTTCCGAACTGGGCCCAATCCCTGTCAATGTCTTTTTTCTGAGCGAATGATGAGACCGTGATGGCCAGAAAAGTGATGAATAATATAAATTTTCTCATGTCTTATTGATTTAGCATTATTGTTCGATTACTGCGGCGAATCCTCCGTTGCGGACCATCTCGATTTTGACGGTATCGCCCTTGGAGACTGTCCTGGTGTTCTTGCGGTAATCCATGGCCTGGACGTCGGCGTTGATGCCGTCCTCGAAAGAGGTCATGGTGTATGAGCCTTCGCCGAGGAAGTCGAGAGGGAACTCGATTACAAGCGGCTCGTTTCTTTCAGCCGTCATTCCTCCGATGAACCACTTGTCGCCTTTGCGCTTGGCAACCAGCACGTACTGTCCTATTTCTGCG
>Ga0256407_10002394_pt1 | contig 36078 bp, 28 predicted proteins | sample RumenRJG_04DNA_FD_193489 | JGI IMG/M metagenome (GOLD analysis project Ga0256407, IMG submission 193489) | Bovine rumen microbial communities from Lethbridge, Alberta, Canada - RJG_04 | ecosystem: Host-associated > Mammals > Digestive system > Stomach > Rumen | place: Canada: Alberta...
CATTAATACTATGAATACACTTTAAAATCTTTATAACATTATCGGAGAGAGACATGAAAAAGCATTCAAAATTTATTTCCATGCTGCTCGCCATGCTGATGGTTGTGTCATCGCTCAGCATTGCATTTGCTGTGGATGAGCTCGAAGTACAGCCTCAGGCTGATGATCAGACAACAGTTACAAAGGAGACTGCTCCTGGTTCAGAGGAACCTGCTCCTGATATTGAGATGGATTCTTCTGATCCCGAGGGAACGGCGCCTAATGCTGAATCCACTGAGGCCGGTGAGCCTGCACCTGTTACAGGTGAGAATGTAGAAGAATTTTCATCGGAGTCGATGGATGCGGCTAAAAAATCACGTATCGAAGAGCTGGTTCAAGGCCTTGAGAAACCGATTGTTACTGTGACAATAAACTATGTTTACAAAAGTGGTGGAGAGGCAGCTCCTCCCGTGACAAAGGAGATTGTGCTTGTAGAAAATGCCAAGGGCGTTTTCGAAGGCAAGTACTCTGTTAAATCGCCGACGGTTGTGGGATATAAAGCAGATAAGACTGTTGTTGAGGGCACTGTTAATGCACAGTCCATCAATCCGACAGTTATCAAGGTCACATATAGTCCTGCAGAGGCTCAGCCTGTTAAAAATCTCAGACTGCACCCTTCATACAACAGCATTGTTCTCACATGGGACAGGGTTGGGGACGCTAAATATTATGTAGTTCAGAGATCTCTGGACGGTTCAAAATATAGTGATCTCAAAACAATAAGGAATACCAGTGCAGCACAGTTTACTTATACCGACAAAAATGCAAACGGAACGACTGGCCAGTTCAATCAGGTAAGGACGTATTACTACAGAGTTCTTACTATCTCATATACTGATATCAGAGCAAATAATGGGGCGAAAGTTAGCGGCACATGCGTTAGACCAATGTATGAGTCTATTACTTTCAAGAGTTCCGCAACACTGTCATCTCATCGCGGAAAGAATCAGACAGTAACGTTCAAAGGAGGACAGACTGTTATTGCCCAGGGCTTCGGCGGAGGCAAGTATAAGTTCTGGTATAACGGCAGCGAGTTCTGGACAAACTATATACGCGTAAAAAATTGCAAAGCTGATTATCAGGCAAATAAAATCAGCAAATCAAAATCTTACAGCGGCATCTGGGCAAGGCAAAACTATGCAAGCGCTTCCGGTGTAACTGACAATTATCAGGGAATCCTGTTCTATGATAAGATTTCTGCGGAATCGTTCGTAAACAGCTATGGAAGATCAAGCAAGACTAAATATCTGATCTGGGTAAGCACTTACACACAGCATGTTTATGTTTTCCAGGGAGGTAAGGGAAACTGGAAGCTGATCAAAGACTGGGAATGTGCTACAGGTGCGGGTGAATCACCTACGCCTACAGGCGATAAGGAACTTGAAAGATACGTAAGATACCGCCACGGCGTCAATTGGTGGAGACCTTTCCAGACATGGAACTCCATCCACGGCAAGCTGTCAGGCTGGGAAATGGGAGGACCTGCTTCCAATGGATGTGTCAGGAACTTTGATCAGAATGCTAAATGGATTTATGAAAATTGCCCGAATGGAACAGCACTTGTCGTTTATTAGCACCTAGACAGTAATCGTGCATAATTCTGGGACACGGAGAATTCTATAGAAAAAGAATAACGAGGAAATTATATGAAAAGAATGATAAATAAAAGAATTTTTGCGCTATTGATGGCGATAGCATTGTTCCTTACATATATGCCGGGTCTTTCCTATGCACTGACAGAAGAGCCAGAAGACAGCGTTAGTGAAGAAACAGCAGCTGAGGACATTGTAGCATCGGAAGCAAAAACAGAGGAGCCGGATGAGCAATTGAAAGAGCCTGAGGCCTATGTGAGTGAAGAAGCATTTGCTGAAGAGCCGGAGCCTGTCGTTGTGGACGATACTGCGAGTATCGGTGATTTTGTGTATGGACTTGAGTCATCTGAAAGCCAGGAAGACCAGGTTGAATCTGTGACATTTGAAAGCAAAGAGGCCTTGCTTTCAAATGGTGATACAAGCGATGTCAAGACGGAAGATATCAGAATTTACGGAAGTGACAGGTATGATACATGCATAAAAGCAGCAGATTATTATAAAAGCAAATCAGGGACGAAGTTCAGTAACGTAATAGTAACAAACGGTCAGGGCTTCGCTGATGCACTCTCTGGCGGATATCTGTCAAAAGTCAAGAACGCTCCGATCTTGCTTGTAGATTCATCCAAAGAAAACATGATAATTAGCTACATAAACAAAAACATCGCATCTGGAGGAACGGTATACCTTCTTGGCGGAATCGGAGTAGTAGGAAAAAATTTCGAAGACAAAATAAAAGCTAAGGGAATATCTACAAAAAGACTCGGAGGCAGTACAAGGTACGATACAAATCTTGCTATCCTCAAGGAGGCAGGTGTCAAAAATGAGGACATAATGGTATGCTCAGGAATCGGATTTGCGGACAGCCTGTCGGCATCGGCAGTAGGAAAGCCGATACTGTTGGTAGGTGATGTCCTCACAGAAGAGCAAAAGACTTTTATCAAGGGACTGAGCACAAAGAAGGCATACCTGATAGGAGGAAATGCTGCTGTCATACCTGCTGTGGAGAGCGGGCTGAAAACTCAGGGATTCACAACAAAGAGGCTCTGGGGACAGACAAGATATGAGACATCGACAGCAGTAGCAAAGGAATTCTTCGAAAAAGCAGATACTGTGGTACTGGCATTTGCGGGAAACTTCCCGGACGGTCTGTCTGGAGGACCTTTAGCGATGCTCGAAAATGCACCAGTCATTTTGACAGCTTCCAACAATACTACAGCGGCAAGAGAATATGTGGTGGGTGCTGGAGCGGTCAGATCCATTACCCTTGGTGGTACTACATACATCTCAGATGCAGCTGTAAAGAGGATCATGTCATTTTTCAAGGTTGTTGATAAGTATGCGAATATTAGTAAGGTTGGAGAGACAGCCGCAATTAAGACAGAGAGCAATTATGGCACAAAGTATGTGATTGGAAACGATGCCATCATTAGTGTCGTTTCCACAGAATCTTCAAGAAACTCAAAAGGAGTACTTACTGAAACCTTTACAATCAAGGGCAATAAGAGCGGAACGACAGTTTTAAAGTTTAATGATATATATTCAGATTTGGTAGCGAAACCGATTGTGATCAATGTAGGAGAAATATCGGTACAGAATCTGCATGATATAATTGAAATGACCGGATATAAAAACAAAAATAAGGATATAACTGTAGAGCCTTCAGTAGATTATAATGATACTAGGGTCTTCTTTGTAAACCACAGTGATTCTGTAGAACTGGTATGCGCGGTGCAAAAGAGTAATATCAGTACATACACGTCAGTGATCATTCCATTAAAAGGAAGCTCCCGTTATCAGACTCGTATTTTAATAGAAACACAAGATACTATAGATAAGTATACAGATGTATATCCGGATGGTTATACAGACAGTACAAAGATTGACACTAACGAGTCAGTTGACACTGCATTCAGATCATCCATGGCTATATGGAATACTGTTCTGGGAGATAACTACGGAATGGAAATGAAGAATTTAGGCTTTACACAGTATTGACAGCTTCAAATGATTATTGAGTAAGACCAAAGTAAGGTAATCAAAATATCTGTAGGAATCTCCAAATAATCTGAAGGACAGATTTGTAGGAATGGCAGAAAATGATTACCCAAAACTCGCAGCTTGAAAATGTGAGGTTTTCAGGACAAAAAACAAGATGGGAAGACGAAATCAAAATATTTCGTCTTCCTATTAACTTGCCAAAACAATGATCTGGTTAAAGACCATTGGTCGTCAAATCTGTAAGCATTCTTAACATAGGGACCTCATTTGATGCTGGTCTTGAACTTTACTTCCTCGAGATCTTTCGGAATGGCCTTTACGGCAGTACTCCTCCTTGAGCCTGTGAAAATTTTGAGATTTGGATCTATCTGAAAAAGCATACATTCAGCAAACGGTAAACCATCCGTGCGTGGATGAGCAACCAGCTAAATGAGAGAATACTATTTACAGTATCCTGTAAACATACGTAGAGAGTTGCATAGCAACAGCAGGATTATTCTCGAAAAAACTGCCCAATATATCGACAGAGGGCCCAAATCAAAGTTTTCTGGGAATCTACCACCCTAAAACCAGAATATTCAAAGATAAGAAGTTTTGTGTTATTATCCATGATAGAAATTCTTCTGGTTCTTGCATGGAACAAGGTAAGCGATTATGGAATAAGAGGATTAGGTTTGCTGTTATTAAAAGCATTGCCGATTATTATGAAAAAAGAATTCGTTTGATTTAATTGAATTGTGTGGTTATTCACTATATGGAAGCAAAAAGAGAGAGAACAGTATACATTGATTATTTGAGAGTGTTTGCTACCTTTGCGGTTATTATGCTCCATGTTTCGGCTACTAATTGGTACTCTACTGATGTGAATGAATTGACCTGGCAGACATTTAATTTCTATGACAGCATAGTAAGATGGGCTGTCCCTGTGTTTGTAATGATAAGTGGAGCCCTTTTTCTTAACAGAGAGATATCTATTAAGAAAATTTATTCGAAGAATATATTTCGACTTCTCTGTGCTTTTGCTGCTTGGTCGACTGTGTATGCTTTGATTGAGGGGGGTGACGAGCGACGAATTATAGAGTCGGCAATTAGAGGCCACTATCATATGTGGTTCATCCTTATGATGATAGGCTTATATATATGTATTCCTGTACTTAAAAGTATAGTGGAAAAAAAAGAGGTTGCTCAATACTATCTTGCAGTATCATTTGTATTTGCTTTTGCTATACCTGAAATTGTTATCATATCGGAGGACTTCGGTAGTGAATTGCTCGTTAAGGCTATCGGTGTAATCAATAGTGATGTTACAACGATGAGTATGAGTCTTGTGCTTGGATATTCAAGTTATTTTGTTTTAGGATATTGCCTTAATCAGAGGGAATTCCATAAAAAGGAGAGATATTTTGTATACTTTCTTGGGTTAGTAGGGTTTATGATTACAATTGCTGTCGATGCAATAGTAGCGATAAAAACACAAAATGCTTGCGACAGGTATTATGGAGATTTTACAGTAAATGTGTTATTTGAAAGCATTGCAGTGTTTGTAGCATTTAAGTGTTCACTTTTTACAAATAAACGATTAAATAATATTGCTCAAACCTTGGCAAAATACAGCTTTGGTGCATATCTTGCTCATCCTGCTGTCATCGAAGTCCTTAACAAAAGATTAGGATTACATACATTGTCTTTTAATCCGATACTATCTGTGTTGGTTATTAGTGTAGTAGTGTTTATTATCTCATTTATTATTTCCGCTGTAATGAACCATTTTCCAATTGTTCAAAAGTATTTTGTCTAGCTGATGGGTCCTCTGTCAATATAACGGGCAGTTTTTTCGAGAATAAACCTGCCGTTGCCATGTAACTCTGCACATATTCACAGGGTGCTGCAAATAGTATTGTTTCTCATATTCAAGCAGAGATCTGTAGCTGCAATAGCTATGTGTCCTCTTGCTTGTTTTATTCGATTCTACTTTAGTCCCCCCCAAACTGTATTGGCTGAATGCTCTCTCTGTTTTCAGGCAAAACTGAAAAACTATACCACAAGCCTTGAGGCATAGGAGCTGTTTTGATAAGATTTTTAATAGACGTTAATGCAAAAGATAAAGAAAAAGGAATTGCATATGAGGAAAAAAGCATTAATCTTATTGCTGGCACTCACCATGGTACTATCTTGCATGCCGATGATTGCTTTTGCTGATACTGAACCGGACGGAACCGTCAAAGTTAATAAGCCCGTTGAAGCGGATGGGATCGGGTCGGAAGAGTTGGTACAGGATAATGTTGATGCAGAAGGCATTGAGTCATTTGCTGATGAAGTCGTAATAGATGGAGAGATGGCAGAGAAGCCTGCTGATGAAATCTCAACAGAGATGAAGTCTTCGGATATTTCATCTCAGCAAACTGTTAACGATCAGGAACAAAACATACTGCCCAATGATGATCAGAAATCTTTTATCGATGAAATAACCGGCTGTATTGATCAGACTGTTAAGAAAACGTATGAGAATTCTTCTCTTAGTTTTTCAGATGTTCAGTCCAGTGATACTGGTGTGGTTATCGCTCAATTAGCAAGCTCCGGTATGAATTCTGACAATTTATACTATACAGGAGAAATTGAATTCCACCTTGTTGGGCAAGGAACTGCAGAAGTAACACTTTATGCTGGCGACGTTAACGCCGGGACAATAAAAGTAGTCACGGATTTTCATGACTGGAACTCAGATTATACAGTTGATATAGAACCAACGTGTACAGAAGCGGGATCAAAATCGATCCACTGTACAAGATGCGGCGAGCCTAAAGAGGATGTAATAATACCGGCACTTGGGCATGATTGGAATGCCGATTATACAGTTGATAAAGAACCAACATGTACAGAAGCGGGATCAAAATCGATCCACTGTACAAGATGCGGTGAGCCTAAAGAGGCAGTAGTAGTACCTGCACTCGGACACGACTATGATATCGATAACGATAACATATGCAAACGATGCGGTGAGAAATGCAATCACAAACACACTAAAAAAGCCTATGACTGGGACGAAAATGATCCACTTGTAAATTGCACAGTGATTGATAACAAGAATCATATAGTAACAGGAACAGTAGCGTTAGTAACGTACTGTAAAGATTGTAAAAGCATTGTCTCGTCTGTATCTGAATCTCTCAAGAATGAAGTGCTTTATCACGACTATGATTCAGGCTTTTGCAAAAAATGCAGCCACACAAATACATGCAAGCATCCTTCACAATACTTCGAATATGATTACTATCCTGACGAATGTGAAATAGAAGATTTGAAGGACGGATCCCACCACAAGGTGAAAGGTGTTATCTCGGAGGTAACAGTTTGTAAAGTTTGCGAGGCAATAATAGAAACAAACGAACTTGGTGACACTGAGTGCAACGAAATTCATTATTATTACGAGGATGATGTATGTAAGTACTGCGGTTGCCATAATCCAAAAGTTAGGATATATGGCGATGCCAGATATGATACAGCCATCAAAGCAGCGGACAAGTATAAGACAACAACAGGATCGAAGTTCGAGAACGTAATAGTAGCATATGGCCGCAAGTTCCCTGACGCTCTGTCCGGAGGATATCTGGCAAAAGTAAAGAACGCGCCGATCCTGCTGGTAGAACCATCTGTAGAAGACAGAATTGCTGAATATATAAGTAAGAACATCTCACCGGAAGGTAAGGTATACATTCTTGGAGGAACCGGAGTAGTAAGTTCTGAGTTCGAGAATATAGTAAAAGCGAAAGGAATATCAGAGGAGAGGCTGGAGAGACTTGGTGGAAAGAACAGATATGAAACCAATCTGGCCATTCTCGATACGGCAGGCGTTAAGGCCGAGGATATCCTGGTGTGTTCAGCGAATGGGTATGCAGACAGTCTGTCGGCATCAGCAGTAGGAAAACCGATACTGCTGGTAGGAAATACCCTAACAGATGATCAGAAGAAATATATCGAGGGATTGAGCTCAAAACAGATTTACCTTATTGGAGGAACTGCAGCAGTCACAAGTGATGTGGAGGAATGCCTTGAGCACATGGGATTCAAACCTGAAAGACTGTGGGGGAAGACAAGATATGAGACATCGACAGCAGTAGCAAAGAAGTTCTTTGAGACAGCGAAGACCGTGATACTGGCATACGCTCAGAAATTCCCTGATGGACTAGCCGGCGGACCGCTGGCAATGCTGAAGGATGCGCCGATCGTATTGACTGACTCAAATACAACGGAAGCGGCTAAGGCATATGTAAAGAGTGTGGGAATAGTCAACAGCATCACACTCGGTGGACCTACGCTTATCTCAGACATAGCTGTAGAAACTATAATGGGCAAATAATCCAAAACAGAAAAAGAGAACCAACAAAAAATAAACCCCGTCGAGGACGCATCGAGTCCTAGACAGACAACCATCCGCTATACGGGTGGCGCTGATTTGTTTGCGACAAAACAATTGAAAAACTATACCACGAAGCTTGAGGAACAAGGGCAGCTTTGATAGACTTTCTAATAGATGCTATTGCTAATAATATTTGAAGAAGGACCTGGTATATGAAAAGAAAGGTAGTAGTTTTATTATTGACAATGTCTTTGACGCTGTCTTTCTTTTGGTGATGCTGAGGCGGAAGGTTCAATTCCTGCTACTGTGACAGAAGAAGCTGAAAAAAATGAAACCAAAGAACTGGCACAGAATATAGAGGAAGCAAAAGAGACTCATGCAGCTGAAGTGTCTGGCAAGGAAGTCGAGGATGACGCCCTTAAAGAAGACGCGGATATTTCTCTTGATAAAGAATCAACAGGAGAAGATCATCAGCAGATCGTTACAGAGCAGATACCTGATGAGATAATCTATAATGCAAAACAGGCAAAATGCCAACACCTTAATATCTCTATTTATGAAGACCGGAGCGATGCCAATTGTACTGAGATAAAAGGAGATAATGAATATCATAATGTGACTGGCAAGATAACAAAAGAAGTTTACTGCGATGATTGTGGTAAAAAGCTAAAGAGCACTACAACTCAGTTTAATGGAGAAGAAGAGAAGCATCATTATGACGGAAAAGTCTGTGAAGACTGCGATCATAAAAATACATGTAAGCATGGAGATACCGATAAATATGAAGACTGGTCCGATTCTGATGTTACGTGCACTGAGATAAAAGGGGACAACAGGTTTCATAAGGCAACTGGCACAATAGTAATAGTAACGAAGTGCTATCTATGCGGTGCAAAGGTGAAAGAGGATACAATCCAGATAAAAGGGAAAAAGTCCGAGCATGATTATGAAGACGGCGAGTGCACAGAGTGCGGATATATAAACAAATGCCGGCATAAACACACAGACTATGACTATATTATTGATAGCGATATTGATGATGTAAGTTTTAAGAAAGTAAACGACACGTATCATAGAGTAACGGGAACTGTAAATCTAGATACATGGTGCGAAGATTGCGGAGAAACCATTAAAAGCAGAGAAGTTACAATTGATGAAAAGTTCTATCATCACTATAATTCGAGACATATCTGTACTGACTGTGGTCAGAAGAATAACTGCAAACATCCTTCAGAGGAATCTGAGTATGACTATGATGATGAGGTGTGCAAGATAGCTGATACCGGAGACGGGAGCAGACACAAAGTAACAGGTAATATCACGGAAATTACATACTGTAAAGTGTGCAAAGAACAAAGCAAGAAAGAAAGATTAGGAAAAACAACAGTTACGGAACCTCATGAATATGACAGAGATGATGTATGTATATACTGCGGCTATCAAAAGCCCGATATAAGGGCTTTTGGAGATGGCAGATACGATACAGCCATAGAGGTTGCAGAGGAGTATAAGGGTTCCGCGGGGAAGTTCGAGAACGTAATAGTCGCATATGGCCAAAACTTCCCTGACGCACTGTCCGGAGGATATCTGGCAAAGACAAAGAATGCGCCTATCCTGCTGGTAGAGCCCTCTGTAGAAGACAGAATTGCTGAATACATAAGCAATAACATTTTAATCGGAGGAAAGGTGTATATTCTCGGCGGAACCGGAGCAGTAAGCGCTGCTTTCGAAAGCAAGGTAAAAGCAAAAGGAATATCCACAACAAGACTGGGCGGAAAAGACCGGTATGAAACAAACCAGAAGATCCTTACGGAAGCAGGAGTTAAGTCTGAAGATATCCTCGTATGTATGGGAACCGGCTTTGCAGATAGCCTGTCGGCAGCGGCAGTGGGCAAACCTATCCTGCTGGTTGGCAACTCTCTGACAAATGATCAGAAGAAATATATCAAGGGCCTTAGTTCAAAAAAGATCTACCTTATAGGAGGAGAAGGAGCCGTCAAGCCTGCTGTGGAGACCGGGCTGAAAGACCTGGGCTTCAGTAAGGTCGAGAGAATCGCGGGAAAAACACGGTATGAGACATCGACAGAAGTAGCAAAGAAGTTCTTCTCTAAGGCAAAAACAGTGGTCCTTGCATATGCACAGAACTTCCCGGACGGATTGTCGGGCGGACCTCTGGCGATGATGAAAAACGCACCTATCATTCTGACGGATCCAGAAAACATTGAAGCTGCAAGGGCATATGTAAAGTCAGCCGGAGCAGGCAGAAATGTTACCCTTGGCGGGCCGGCGCTTATTTCGGACACAGCTGTCAAGGAGATCATGTCGAGATGATCCGGAGCGGGTCCAGGCAACGGACACAGAAAAGCTTAGGATAAGAAAATAAAAGCACCGTGGTACAATATGTATTTGACAACACTACCGCGGTGCTTTTAATATTGTTGTATATGACAGAAAGATTAAAAGGACTATTCCTTAATACAAAAGATGTAGAAAAGTCAGCTTATGCCTGGAACTCCTTTTCGGGTCTGATGTTCGCGATGCAGTCGGCAGTGATGCTGATCGTTATCACGAGAACTAACGGACTTGAAGATGCCGGAGTTTTTTCTATTGCATACGCAATAGGAAGTCTGATGTCGTTTATAGGTGAGTATGGCGTCAGAAAGTATCAGGTAAGCGACATCAAGGAAAAAGTAAGCTTTACTGATTATCAGTCGCACAGAGTGCTGACCTGCCTGATAATGACTGTCGTATTTACTGTGTATGTTCTGGCCGGGTATCTGAGGGGACAATACAGTCCGTACAAGTTCTGGGTAATTGTTTTTGTCTGCCTTCTTAAACTGGTCGAAGCTTTTTCAGATGTCTATTATGCCAGATATCAGCAGTCAAGGAGGCTGGATGTAGCAGCCAAAACAAACACTTTCAGGATCGGCCTTGCGATGATAGCGTGCATGATCTCGCTGGTCATAACACACAATCTGCTGACCTCGGTGATAATATGGTTTGCCGTTGCCCTGATAACGATGTGCATGTCGAGCCTGCTTGTTGCGCCTGAATTCGGCGGGATCCATTTCAGGATCAACAAGGACGCTCTCGTAAAACTTACAAAGGAGTGCTTCCCTCTGTTTGTCGGCAGCTTCCTGCTGCTGTATATCGGAAATGCGCCGAAATATGCGATAGACGCTGCTCTTGATGACACTGCTCAGGCATGCTACAACTTCATTTTCATGCCGGTCTTCGTAATAGGGCTGCTTGCTAATTTTGTATTCAATCCAATTCTGGTAAAGCTTGCCCATAAATGGGACAGACGTGAAATGAAGGTATTCACAAAGATCGTTGTAAGGCAGCTGGGCGTTATTGCCGCAATCACGCTGCTGGCGATCGCTGTGGCTCTGACTATCGGATGCCCGGTATTAGGATGGCTCTACAATGCAGATCTGCATGAATACAAGGTGCATCTGACTATCCTGATGGTAGGGGGAGGTATGCTGGCGCTTGTCAACTTCTTCACTGTTGTGGTCACAGTAGTCAGAGGGCAGAAGCACCTTATGGTAGGATATGTAGCTGCAGCAGTAGTCGCCAGGCTGCTGTCCAATCATTTTGTAGCAAAGTACAATATAATGGGAGCAACAGTGCTGTATACGGGACTGATGACGCTGCTTGCTCTCGTCTTTGCTGTTGTATTGATAGTGTGTGTGAAAACAAAAAAGTAGTTATTGTTCAGTTTTAAGTCATCAGGAAGTGCGTTAATGAAAATCAGAAATAAAACAGCTAAGCTTATTTCTCTCATTCTGTCAGTGGTTGTTTCCATGTGCGTGCTGTCTGCCTGCGGCGGGGAGCCGGAGGCGGAGGCAACAGCAACAAAGATACCAATACTGACTTACCATAAGATAGTTCCTGCGGGAACGGAGTTTGACAGCGGGCTGCTGATAGCGGAAGATACCTTTGATGCCGAGATGAAGTATCTGCACGATAACGGCTTCACCACGCTTACCCTTGATGAATTCTATGACTGGTACACGGGAAAGACAGAAGTACCTGAAAAAAGCGTTGTAGTAACTTTTGACGATGGTTATTATGGCACATACTATCTTGCGTATCCGATAATCAAAAAATATGATCTGGCTGCTACGGTGTTCTGCATCGGTCATCATATCGAGGACGTAACGCCGGAGTGGGATCCGGATGACAGGGAAGATCATCATATCGGTGCTGACCTCATAGAGAGCATGCCGAAAGAGTATCCGAAATTCGCTTTCGAAAGTCATACCTTTGACATGCACCGCAAGATAGACGGAGAGCACCCGGTCGATGTATATACATATGACCAGATGAAAGAAGATACCGAAAAGAACGCGCCTTACGGATTCAGTTATTTAGCTTATCCGTGGGGAGATAACAATGAGACGTTCAGACAGGTGCTTGCAGACAGCGGCTATAAAATGGCCTTTGCCTATGATCCTTTCTATTATGCGACCCGCAGTGATGACCAGTATGCCGTAAACAGGATCAAGATAAGCGGAAAAATGGAAATGAAAAAGTTTAAAAAGATAGTGAACGGGGACTCCGAGGAGCATATAAACCCGGAAGTATGATCAGTACAAATAAAATATGCGGAAGGCTCAGCCTTCCGCATTATTTTTTATGATCACTGATTTGCATCAACTTTGTATATATCGACATCGTCGTTTGAATAGCAAAGCTCGTAATCATCATTTGACAGGTCGCCGACCTCCGTAAATCTTTTAGATACGACTACGTAATCTATGTCGAGATCCCTGGCAAGATCGCCGCGGTCCTCATAAGTTTCATCATAAAGAAGGTTGTTGGTCTCTATCATCTCCTGACGCACCGGCCAGTCATCTTTCGGCAGGTTGTAACCGGATCCGGAAATATAACTGAATCTGTTGGAATACACGGCATACAGGAAGAACCTGTTTGCCCATCTGTCCTTGTATGAATACTCATCAGGTGAAACGCTGTAGTAGCGGTCTGTAGCCAGGAGAGCATCATCCTCTGTATTGTGCTCTATCCACTGCATCGCCTCATATTCTTCCCGTGAAATGCTCTCGTATTCATTGTATGCGATAGCAGGGTTGGCATTCCTGGCAGCCTCTTTGATATGGATATCGTAGTACTTAAGAAGTGAGTATGACGATACCACAAGAACCAGGGAGGAAAGAAAGACGATCACACGCAGTGAGTATCTGGACAGTCTGGACGAAGGAGCTTTTTCTTCAAGGTCCTCGATCAGCCAGAAGGCGATCATCGGAGCAAGGAAAGCGCTTACAAGTCCGAAGTAGACCTGGCTGTGTCCGCTGTAGTTCAGCACGAACATGGCAACAAAACCGATAACAAACTCTGCGTATACCAGCACTTTTGCAGGTTCAAACGTCTTGCGCCCTGAAAGAACAAGTATGAGCTCGCGCAGGTATCCTATGCAGAACGGGATAAAGAACGCGCTCAGGAAGAACATCGCAAATACCAGGAGAACTATGCCCAGACGTACACTTGTAGGAAGCGAATACGACTTGAGAAGCTCGATCAGAGGTTTTTTCCAGAAGGCAATATCTGTTATCGTGGCAAACTCGATCACGGAATTACCCGAGGCATTGCTCTGACCCTTGGAGCCCAATACTGTGACGTATATCAGGACGAATCCTGCGGTAATGGTCATTAGTGCAGGGAGTGTCTTAGGGGATACCTTTCTCAGGATCATGCCGAGAATCAGTGTGCCCCACATACCTACAACAGCAACAGCGCCCATAGGACCCTTGATACCTGCGGTAAGCATTACGAACAGTGCCAGGAGCACAAGAAGGCGGTATCTGTTGGATGCTTTGTTTGTGAAAGCGTCATACCACATCCTGAACAGAACTATGGTCATGAGGGCTGCAGCCATTCCGTAACCGGCGGAGTTGTCGTTGATAAGAATGAACTTGAAAGCCAGCGAGGAAGTGGTGTTTCTCGTTACATATAAATTTGACAGCAGAACGATCATGCAGTATATCCCGGCGCGGTTCGGCTTCGCGGACATTTCGCGGAAGAAGCTGTACAGGGATATTCCGAAGCAGTACGCTGTCAGGAACGGCCCAAATGACAGGGTGAGAAGATCTGCGGAAAGGTCGAAAAGCCTTACCGGAATGGACATCAGGATCTCGCTGAAAATGTGATAGTTGATGAAAACTCCCTTGATCCATGGACTCTCAAGAGGGTAGTCATGAGAAAGCGAATTGATCAGCCCCATGTGATAGGCCTTGTCCGGATTCATGTATGTCAGCTCGCTTATCGTAGGGGACAGATAGATATACTGCGTGTTGATTATGCAGTAGAACAATATCAGCACCAGAAAGATGCAGAATAAAACCGGGATCCTGTTTATGCGGATGCGCTTCTGCAGGCCGCGCCTGCCATCGATTATGCTGCTGATCAGATAGAGTATCGCCAGAGCGGGACCTGCTGCATAGAGGAGGGCCTCTGAGCGGAGCCAGTCCGCAAGAAAGTAAACACACAGTTCGATGATCCAGCCCGAGAAAAATCCCAGCGCCAGAGTGGTGGACATATATTTCGGCCTGAGGGATGCTGCTTTCAGCAGTAAGAGACCCGGCAGCTGAACATATACCAGCGCAAAAGCCGCAAGAATGGCCAGCCCGGATAGAGATGCTCCGTATACATGGACGCTGATATAAAGCATTATTATAACAGCAGTCAGGCATAATAGTCTGACTGCTGTGCTCAATACATTATTTGCTGTTGCAGATGTTTTGCTCATAGCTATTTTTTGGTGAGAACTGTAGTTAAGTATTCGCCGTCCTCATTAGGCGAGTAGCGCATTACAAGGACGTTGTCTTCGGTAAACATGAGATCACAGTCAAAAAGGTCGCTTGTAAGATGCAGGCCTTCGTCTGTCTCGCTCCACTTGCCCGTGAGGGGCTCTCTGGAGACATTACCTGACCATGTACCATCTTCTTTCACTTCGATATCAACATTACCGTATTGATATATAGATTGCCCGGATGTAGCCTTCCAGGATCCGACAAATTCGTCAGAGCTCTTTTTCTTAGCCACGATCTCTGCACCGTCCGCTTCTTCATCGAAGTAGATACCGTTGTCATAGTCCTCGGTTCCTTCTGCCTGCTCGTCCGCTATTTCTTCCATGCTGACTTCGCCTTCAGAGTCTGTGTTCTGTTCAGCATTTTTTTTACATCCGGCAAGGAGCAGAAGCATGGTTACTGCAAGAATCATGCAAAGCATTTTTCTCAGTGAAATCTTCATTATTGTGCCCCCTTTCTCTAGAGTATCTATATATTACAATGCATCAGCGGTAAACTCAAGTACTACAGATGGAGAGCCATGTGATTTGAACTATCTTCCCATGACCGCCTTGATATCGTCATCTGAGATAAGCAAAGGTCCGCCGAGCGTGATGCTCCTGATCGCGCCTGAACTCCTTACATAAGTTCTGGCTACTACCGTTTTATATGAGTCGGTCAGTACTAATGGCGCGTTTTTCATCATTGCCAATGGTCCGCCCGACAATCCGTCTGGGAAGTTCTGTGCGTAAGCAAGTATCACAGTCTTTGTTTTTGGAAAGAACTCCCTTGCTACTGCTGTCGATGTCTCATATCTTGTCTGTCCCGCCAGTCTCTCAGGTGTGAAGCCCATATCTTCCAGTCCTGTCTCTACAGCAGGTTTGACTGCTCCTTCTCCTCCTATAAGATAGACCTTTTTTGAACTAAGGCCCTTGATATATTTCTTCTGATCATCTGTCAGAGAGTTGCCAACCAGCAGGATAGGCTTGCCCACTGCCGCTGCCGACAGGCTGTCTGCAAAGCCGGTTCCCATACATACGAGGATATCTTCAGACTTAACTCTTGCTTCCGTTAGGATCTTCTGGTTTGTTTCGTATCGGTCTTTTCCGCCCAGTCGTTTTGTGGCTATTCCTTCAGCATTTACTTTAGCTTCGAACGCAGAGCTTACTGCTCCTATTCCCCCAAGGATATATACAGTTCCTTCGGTCGCAATATTTTTGCTGATATATTTAATTAGTTTGTTTTCTTCAGATGGATTTACCAACAGAATTGGCGCATTCTTAACTTTAGCCAGATATCCGCCTGACAGAGCGTCCGGAAAATTGCGGCCGTCAGCGACTATTATGCTCTCGAACTTCTCTGAGGAGCTTTTATACTCTTCTGCCACTTTAATTGCTGTTTCGTATCTGGTGTTTCCGAATATCCTTGCATTATCATCTAAAGCTTCATGACCTGTACCTTCACCCGGTATCATCAGTTCATTACTGTAAAATATACTCATACAATCTTCGTCATATGTGTATCTAACCGAATTGCCGGATCTGCTGAAGTAATAGCTGGGATATGCTTCAACATCAGGTGAGTTACACATGAATACGCCTCTGTTTACAAGATGTGCCCCGGAATCACTGCTTGTCACATCGACAATGTAATTATAATCATCGTTCGGAGTGACTATATTCCACATGTGTCCTACTCCATCCATATCACCCGTGACTGTTATACAGTCAACGGATCCACTGAATTCAGTCAGATCGCATAGAAATTTGAAAGCCTTGGCATAACCCTCGCATACGACATTCGTCGATGGGTCTCCATCGAAGACCCAGATGAGCTGCCACGGATCACCGTAAGCCATTTCTTTTCTTCTGGCAGCTTCATCATTGTATTCTACCAGCTGGCAGATTTCATCACCGTATTCAGTTAGACGCGCTATGTCTTCAGTTCCTTCGTATTTGTCTACAATTGCCTGCACTTTGGAAACAACTGCAGAAGATGACTTACCTATACCAGTATCGAAATAGTAAGTCCCTTCCTGTTTCGCCTTGGAATAAGCTACCGCGACAGGCATCTTAATATATCCGTTACCGGTCACTACGAGCTGCTCCTCGCCATTCTTTGTTTCCAGATGGCATTTAAATGGGACTCCATAGGTGCCTTTTGTTTTGTCATACCAGTATAAGCCATACGGATTATCTGCCAGAAGGGCATTTAGCACCGTTCGGAGGTCCTGACATTTCTTTCTTGCAGTTTCCGTGATATTACCATTTGTGTCTGACAGTCTCCCGATCCCGAGTTCAGCTGCTGTCCAGTAGTTTTTGCCGCCGAAAAGATTATCTGCCGAATAATTAATAATGGTAGATTCCCTGTTTCCCGAAGCAACCTTAGTGATCTCAGAGCTGAGATAATCGTAAATTTTCTTGTTTGCGCCCTTAAGCTTATCACCTGCCGTTTTTTTTGCGCGTGAACCGGTGGCCTTCATTTTCAAGTAGCCTTCATACAGCTCTTCAAGTTCAGGGGTCTCCTCTTCTGGGACGAGTCTTTCTGTCTTACTCTCTATAATATCAATGATAACAGTATCATCATCACCAGACGTCTCTTCAGTCTGCGCGGCATCTGTATCCTGCTGAATAGGATTTTCTTGTCCTACCGAAGATTCTTCATCTACTATCACCGGAGACACAGTTGCCCCTTCATCTTCTGCGTATACCAAACCAAGTGACGGAGTCAACGCTACAATCATAGCTATAACCAAAAGGAGTGTTTTCAACTTTTTTCTTAAATGGTTCATTCTTATCCTCGCCAAGCCGGTCAGAATTTTCAAATGTTTATATATTTTACCACTTGCATTTATTAAATGCATCCACATATATGATGCTGTTAACCGCAGCGACGAATGCTCTGAATATTGCTTTTTATTCCTGTGCTTTAAAGCATTTTGTCACTATGTACATTTGTCCTACAGCTGGAGAGCCATGTGCTTGTTGCAAAAGACGAGTTAATTACGATAAAATACCTATATCTATGGGCAGGATGATTCTGCCTAAAACAGGCACTCAGTATACAGAGAGGAAAATATGAAGAAGATACTTGTGACCGGCGCAGCCGGATTTATAGGAAGCAATTTCGTTTTTCACATGCTTGAGGCTCACCCTGACTATGAGATCGTCGGACTTGATGCTCTCACATATGCAGGCAATCTGGAGACCCTTGCACCGGCAATAGATGATTCGCACTTTAAATTCGTAAAAGCTGACATTACTGATGCTGAAGCGATCGACAGGCTCTTTCCTGAAGAAAAGTTTGATATAGTAGTCAACTTCGCTGCGGAGTCCCATGTAGACAGATCCATTGAGGATCCGGGGCTCTTTCTGCGCACCAATATCCTCGGCACACAGGTGCTGATGGATGCATCGATAAAATACGGTGTTGAACGATTCCATCAGGTAGGCACAGATGAAGTATACGGAGACCTGCCTCTTGACAGGCCTGACCTCTTCTTTGTTGAGACCATGCCTTTGACGGCATCGAGCCCTTATTCGGCATCGAAGGCTTCGGCAGATCTGCTCGCGATGGCATATCACCGTACATACGGACTGCCTGTCACTATCAGCAGATGCAGCAACAACTACGGACCTTACCAGTTCCCGGAGAAGCTGATACCGCTGATGATCGCAAATGCTACAGCCGATAAGCCGCTGCCTGTATATGGCGAGGGACTCAATGTAAGAGACTGGCTCTATGTTGAGGATCACTGCAGGGCTATCGATCTCGTGATCCATAACGGAAGAGTCGGTGAGGTGTACAATATCGGCGGACACAACGAGAAGGCCAACATCGAGGTGGTAAAGATCATTCTTGAGCAGCTCGGAAAGCCTGAGAGCCTCATCACATACGTGACAGACCGCAAGGGACACGACCAGCGCTACGCCATTGACCCTACAAAGATCCATAATGAGCTTGGCTGGCTGCCGGAGACGAAGTTCGAGGACGGCATCCGCAAAACCATACAGTGGTATCTTGACAACGAAGACTGGTGGAAAAATATAATCAGCGGCGAATACCAGCAGTACTACGAGAAAATGTACGGCAACCGCTAAAGAAGAAAAGGGAGAACAGAGATGATCAGTTTCAACGTACCTCCGTATATCGGAAAAGAAAAAGAATACCTCATGCAGGCTGTTGACTCGCACAAGATCTGCGGGGACGGGCAGTTTACAAAGAAGTGCAACGCATGGATCGAGGAGAAGATGGGGGCGCACAAGGCGCTTCTGACTACTTCGGGTTCGACTGCCCTCGACATGGCGGCGATCCTTACGGAAGTGGGTCCAGGGGACGAGGTGATCCTCCCTTCATATACATTCGTGTCTACGGCGAACGCTTTTGTGCTCAGAGGAGCTTCACTTGTGTTTGTAGATATAAGGCCTGATACGCAGAACATAGATGAGAAGCTTATAGAGGATGCGATTACTGATAAAACAAAAGTTATCGTTCCTGTACACTACGCAGGAGTCGGCTGTGAGATGGACACCATCATGGACATCGCAAAGAGGCACAATCTTCTGGTGGTGGAGGACGCCGCTCAGGGTGTAAACGCTTTCTACAAGGGCCAAGGCCTGGGCAGCATAGGCGATTACGGCTGCTACAGTTTCCACGAGACCAAGAACTACAGCATGGGTGAAGGCGGAGCCCTGCTGATCCGCGATGACGATAAGGCAGAGAGAGCTGAGATCATCAGAGAGAAGGGCACCGACAGGAGCAAATTCCTGAGAGGCCAGATCGATAAATACACATGGGTAGATATGGGATCTTCGTATCTGCCGAGTGAGATGAACGCTGCATACCTGCTTGCTGAGCTTGACGAAGCGGACATGATCAACGACAACAGGCTTACAAGTTGGAACGCATATTATGAGCTTCTGAGCCCTCTGGCTGCAGACGGACGCATCGAGCTTCCGGTGATCCCGGAGGAATGTAAGCATAACGCTCACATGTTCTATATCAAGACTAAGGATATCGATGAAAGATCGGCTCTGGCAGCCTTCTTGAAGGAGAACGGAATACTTGCTGTGTTCCATTATGTGCCGCTCCACAGCGCGCCTGCAGGGGCCAGATTCGGAAGGTTCCACGGAGAGGACAGGTATACGACAAATACATTCGAACGTCTGCTGAGACTGCCGATGTATTATGGACTGAAGACTGAAGAGGTCGAATTTATAACTGACAGGATCAAAGAGTTTTACAGGTAAGAAAACGGGAATGAAAAAAAGGCATATGTTCAGCAGAATAATGGCAGTCATACTGGCGGCGGCACTTGCTTTTCCGACAGCAGCTTTTGCTGCAGATGACATGGGCCAGGCGGCTGAACGTCCGCGCGGGAAGGTGGCCGCAGAAGTTGAGAAACTGGAACCGATGGTCGGTTTCCTTGAGAATGTTGCCATAAGTGAAAACCCGAGCGGGACGGTCGAAATAAGCTGGGACAGATACGACATGGCCAGCTTTTACGAAGTCTCGTGCACAGCAATCAGCAGATATCCGACTAGGACAAAGGCGTGTTCACAGACTTTCAGGGACTTAAAACATGGCGCTAAGTACGATTTCGTTATCAATGCCTTTGACTTTATGGGCAGAAGAATAGCGCAGAGCGCTGTCTCGATAGAGACGGTTCCATACAGGGTCGAATTTAAAGAATCATCATACAGGACGCTCAGAAGCAAGACCGTCAAACCGGTGAGGAGACTGAATATCAACCTCACCTCGCTGATCCAGGAGAAGAATAACGGATATGCTGTCGTTCAGGGCGGCTGCACTGACGGTACATATGCTTATTACCTTATGGTTTCAACATATACTCAGAAAGGCAGGGTCCTGAAGGTAAGACTCAGTGACAATAAGGTCGCGGCGAGGTCAGGCATACTTAATACCTGGCACGGCAACGGTATGACGTATGACAGCAAAAGAAAGAAGCTTGTTGTTATCGCGCGAGAGCACAGAAAGCAGGAGATCACGGTAATCGATGCCAACACCCTAAAAATCACAAGACAGGGAAATGTAAAGTATAATAATTATGCTGATGCCGGCAGCGATTCATTCAACAAGACACATCAGGAACAGGGCCTTGCAGCCATAGCATATGTAGAAAAGTATGACTGCTACATAGTGCTTCAGAGAATATACCATAACCTGATCATTTTCGATCCGGACACGTTTGAGGCGATAGGTATGGTCCGCACAAACATCAGATCGACTTATCCTGGCGTACATCAGGCCATGGACGCGGATGAAAAATACGTATATCTGCTTCTGAGTCCTTACAGCGGCAAGGGAAACTCCCAGCCTTACAATATAATCCTGGCGCTTGACTGGAACAGCGAGAATCTTCTTCCTGTCGTCAATGGCAGCAAGAGCAAGGATCCTAAATATGTCGAAAAGCCATGGTGCTGCAACAACAACGGAAGCGGAACGCCTGATGCCGTGATCAGAATAGATACAAAGCATGAGGCTGAGAATATTTACCATACGACGGATAAAATCGGAAGAGAACACTTTTACATGTCGGAATACTACGGGCATAAATCCGGAGGATACTATAAAAGAGACAATTACGTCTATGACCTGGGCGTGATCTGAAAAGGATGACAGGAATAAGTTTTTACATGGAAAAGATAATACTGGCGTTTCTGATAAGCACTGCGATCGCGTTCGTGACTACTCCGCTAAGTATCAGGATAGCCAACGTGATGGGGATCATCGACAAGCCGAAAGATGCCAGAAGGGTGCATAAAAAACCTATACCGCGATTCGGAGGCATGTCGATCTTCCTGGGCTCCACGGTTGCCATGACCATACCTGCGGCGATGAATCAGAAGATCATGGTCGCTATGCTGGGCGGTCTTTGCATGTATCTCCTGGGCGTACTCGATGACTTGTATGACCTGAAACCGGTTATCAAATTCCTGGGGCAGGTTGCGGTTGCCAGTCTGGTCTATGCTCTGGGGATCCGGATATCCTTTATAAGCAACTACTTCGGCATACCTGCTACAGGGCCTCATGCCAACGTAATACTGAGCGAGGGAGTCGCTTACGTCATTACAGTTCTGTGGATAGTAGGCATCACCAATGCTGTGAACCTGATGGACGGGCTCGATGGTCTGGCTGCCGGATCAGTGGCGATAATGTCGCTTTCGCTTGCGTATATCGCATATATACATGGCTCGAGGCTGGGATCGATGCCGGTCTGCATAGCACTGATCGCTGTTGCGGGAGGCTGTATAGGATTTCTTCCGTACAACTTCTCACCTGCAAAGACATTTATGGGTGACGGCGGAGCGCTTTATCTGGGATACATGATAGCTGTGCTGTCTGTGATCTCGCCGCTCAAGAGGGCGACAGTTGTAGGAGCGCTCATACCTATACTGACCCTTGCGGTCCCTATCTTCGATACACTGTTTGCAATGCTGAGAAGAACTCTGAAGCACCAGTCAATAATGCATGCCGATAAAGGCCATCTGCACCATCATCTGATGGCAGCGGGCTTCGGGCAGAGGCGTTCGGTGCTCATAATATATGGCATAGTAGGCATAATGGGGATAGTAGCGGTGCTTATAAGCAGGGAGCTGTATAAGGATGCGTTCTTCCTCTTCCTGATCGCTGTTCTGTATCTGGGTATCATCATCGTACCTAAGAGAAGCAAAAAAGGGATCAAAAGGATAATCACCCAGGATACGAGCGAACTGGAAAAAGAGTATTTTACTGAATATCTCAACTATGAGCGTGAGAGACGCAGGGAGCTGAGAGAAGCTGCAAAGGCTGCCGCAGCAGAGATGGTCGATGCTGAAGAGAAAAATGAGGCATCACGCATCATGGCAGATGAGCAGACGGAAAGGGTATAGGATATTTGGAACAGAAAAAGCAAAATGACGGGCATAATAAAGCGGCAGGCGCAAAGCATATGACACCGGGAAAGAGGAGGCTCTTTCCGCGCAAGCCATTTTACATAGTAACTTTTCTGCTGATGGCTCTGGCAGCTGCCGGATTCCTTGTGATGCTGATACTTACAGACATACTGCCTCCTGATCTTACCATCATACTGGCGGTCTCCGTACTTGCACTGCTGTTTATGACAAGCGTGCTCTTTGCAAGCAGACGCGCCTGGGTAAGAGCAGCGGGTATCCTTTTTGCATGTGTATTTGTCGGAGCCCTTGCGTTTGTGATCAACTTTACGGGAAGCACGTATGCCATGCTCGACAAGATAAGCGTCAGTTCTTACGGAGCTTCTGGGCCTGCAGCTAAAAGCGTAAGCATAACGGAAGAGCCTTTCAACGTCTACATCACCGGAATAGACCAGTGGGAGAGCGAGAAGGGTCTCGACCTTGAGCGAAGCGATGTAAACATGATAATGACGGTCAATCCGAGGACAAAAAAGATACTGCTCACGTCGATTCCCCGTGATACTTATGTGAAGCTGCATACCGCTCAGCAGATGGACAAGCTGACACATACCGGAGTATACGGAGTCGATGAGACCCTCAATACGGTAGAGGACTGGCTCGGCATAGATCTTAATTACTACGTAAAGATGAACTTCTCTGCTGCCAGGGATATCATCAATGCCATGGATGGTATATCCGTCTATTCGCCGGTGGCGTTCGAAAGCAGCCTTAAGGGATATAAATACGAGAAGGGCTGGAACCGGATAGGCGGAGACAAGGCTCTCTATTTTGCAAGGGAGCGTAAGGCTTTCGAAGGGCAGGACTCTATCCGTGTAGAAAACCAGCAGCGCGTAATAAAGGCGATCATAAAAAAGATGACCTCATCCTCAACGCTGCTCATGAAATACGGGGACATCATGGAGGCAGCAGGTGATAACATGTCTACCAATATGCCGTCTGAGGCCCTGACAGCGCTGGCAAAAATGCAGATAACCGAGCTGGTGTCGTGGGATGTGCAGACGCAGAAGATAGAAGGCGAGTACGACATGGATTATGTTGCTTCGCTTACACAGTCTCAGATGTTCTCGGTCTACAGGCCTGACGCTGAGTCCGTGAGCAAGTGTCTCGCATCCATACGAGATGTGTCCAATCCTTCGGTAAGTGAGCTTGAGGAAGCGGGCGGAAGCACGAGCAGGAGTTTTGTGATCAATATGATCGGAAGGGCACTCGAAAGCATAAAAGCACACGGTGCAAAAGGGTAAATGCCTTTTGCCGGCAAAATGAAATGAAACAACGGATATACAGATATGATAACGTAAAGGCACTGCTGATTTTTCTGGTGGTGCTTGGGCATATGACTACGGATTATGTGTCAGACTCGCATCTTGTAAGATGGACCACGCTGTGGATTTATTCCTTCCACATGCCTGCGTTCATCTTTCTTTCTGGTCTGGTGCATAAACACTACATCACGGAAGAGCGGGCTTCACAGGGCATAAAGGGTGAGACGCGTATGCGCTGGGATAAGTTCCTCGGATTCTTTCTCTGCGGCTATGGACTCAAGATATTTCTGCAGTTCACCAGGACGCTGATGGGGCAGAATCCTCTCTGGCACTGGATAGAAGAACCGGGCATACCGTGGTACCTCTTCGTAATGGCAGAGTATGAGCTGCTTTTCTACCTGATGCGAAGGCTGGACGGAAAGATGAAACCGTGGATGATGATCACCGGGGCCTTCGCCCTGAGCGCTGTCATTGGGTACTTCCCGGCTGTAGGCGACGCGTTCTGCCTCTCGCGTATGATCAATTTTCTCCCGATTTACATGCTCGGCTATTTCTTCGACATGAAGAAGTTCAATGCCTTCTTTGAAGGGAAGAAGTGGCCTGTGATCGCAGGATGGGCCGGTATCGCGGTCTCAATGGCAGTGTGCTGCCTGGGAATGTGGGGCATATACAGCTGGCGCAAGTGGTTTACCGGCAGGCGCTCATATGAATTTTTGTCAGATTTCTTCAGCTACGCATATGACAACGGCTGGTGGATCAGACTTGCGGTATGGGCTGTCGCGATCGCGATTACATTCTGCATCATTGCGGTAATACCGGATAAGGATCTGGGCTATGTGACAACTGTAGGTTCGCGCACGCTGAACGTTTACTTCTGGCACAGGCCGCTGTGCTATCTGTTCCGCAACTGGGCGGTCCTTCCGAATCTATTCATGCTCTTCGGAGGAAAGTACGATGCGGCCCTGGCGGGGCAGGTGAAGGGTCTGGCCTTTTCAGGTCATACGGGAGCGATGATAGCCTCATATGCTGTATACATACTGATCGCTGCTGTCATGACGGCCTTCTTCAGCCTGAAGCTGTTTGAACATCCTTGCGCAGATCTTATGAAGCTGGCTGCGAAGGCGGTAAAAAAACAAAAATAGAGCTTGCATTTGCATGCATGATTGCATAAAATATATGGGCGCGTCATATGGACGCGTTGGTATTTATTACTTTCTGCGCAGGGCAAACCTGCGCCAACAAGACCACAGGAGGTGTCAACATGAGAGATTATGAACTTCTATTCGTGCTTGATCCAAGCCTGGACGAAGAGACTAAGGCAAACCTCGTTGAGACAGTAAAGGCTGTCATCAATGCAGGCGGCGAGGCCGGTGAAGCTGATGTTTGGGGCGACAGAAAGCTTGCTTACAGCATCAACAAGAAGAACACAGGATACTACGTAGTTATCCCGTTCAAGGCCGAAGCAGATCTGCCGAAGGAACTCGACAGAAGACTCAGGATCAATGAAAACGTAATGAGGCACATCATCGTCTGCCAGGACGAGGAGTAATTACAAGGGGAGGTAAGTTATGAACAGTGTAATACTTATCGGAAGACTTGCCAGAGACCCTGAGCTCAGCTACACAGCCAACACACAGACGGCAATGTGCCGTTTCACCATTGCGGTCGACAGACCGAGAAGACAGGGTGAAGATCAGGGCGCGGATTTCATCCGCATTACTGTATGGGGCAGACAGGCTGAGACTTGTGACCGCTACCTCAGCAAAGGCAGACAGGTTGCCGTTATGGGTAGGATCCAGACAGGAAGCTACAAAAACAGAGAAGGTGTCACCGTTTATACGACAGACGTCGTAGCTGACAGAGTAGAATTCCTCGGCAGCGGCAATGGTGGACAGGGCGTAAGCCGCGATACGTTCACCGGCAGAGAGCCGAGCTTCGGAGGAGCTGCACAGGACACCGGCTTCAGCGCACCGCAGGAGCCTGCATTCACAGGTTTCGACGACATGCCTGATACATTCCAGGCGGCTGAAGATGACATTCCATTCTAAGAAAGGGGAGAGCACGAATCATGGAAAGAAATTCAAGACCTAAGCGCATGAATACAGGCATCAGAAGACGCAAAGTCTGCCAGTTCTGCGCTGACCAGGACAAGAAGATCGACTACAAGGATGCAGAGACTCTTAAGAAATACATCACAGAGAGAGGTAAGATCCTCCCTAGAAGAGTCACAGGCACATGCGCAATGCACCAGAGAGCTGTTGCAAAGGCCATCAAGAGAGCAAGAGTAGTCGCAATACTGCCATTTGACGCAGATCAGTAAAGACAAAAGATAGGAGCCGCGGGCTGAATGCCTGCGGCTCTGTTTCTTTGCGGAGATTATGTGAACGATAGCGCAAACGGCTTGCCTTTGCCATGTTTATTTCATAGAATCGAAGAGTGTCTGGCTATGATGTCAGGGGCCGGCACAGATTAATGGAGAGTCAGTATATGCCGCATTACATACGCGGAAGAAAAGTCAAAAAAGCGGAAAGAAAGAAGATGGAGCCTAAGAGCCGCAAGCTGCGCCGCAGGCCGCCTGATCTGCACAGATGGATCAGGTTCTTTTCCATTGCTTCGATCCTGCTGGTGGTGATGCTCGTTCTTACATTTGTCACGGCACTCAATCATTACAATACATATCCGGGCAAGGTAAAAAGAGATTCGATCAGCTCTCCGGGCAGAGGCTCGGACTACATCATCGTGAGCTGGGACGAGGCGCGCAACGCAGATGTTTACAAGGTGTGGTACAGAGAGGACGTGCCTGAAGAAGCTGCGGAAGACGGCGAAGAGACTGAGGCTTCAGCAGATACCAGCGATACTGAAAAGACTGAAGAAGCTAAAGATGCTGACGATACTGAAAAGACTGAAGATACAGAAGATACAAAAGAAGCAAAAGACGGCGCTGCATCTGATGAGGAAGAAGAGGAAGAACTCGTTATAGATGACAGCTGGACTGAGCTGGAGACAGACGTGCCGGAGATAACGGTCGGAGATCTCAAAAAAAACGCGTCGTATTCATTCGTCGTAAGGGCTGACAGCAAGGAAAAAGAGGGCACGCTTACCGGACCTCGCAGCTTCAGGACCAAGAGCACGCAGGAGATAAAGGGCGGCAGGATGATCACGAAGTTCACCTTCAGCGAACCGTTCAGGATGAATCTCTCTGCCGAGACTGATCTCATGTATGAGACAGCGGATCCGGAGGTCGCGGTGGTAGATCCGGAGACGAACGAGATAAAGATAACCGGAGCCGGAGAGACCGAGATAACTGCTACGGCAAGGTCTTCCTCAAAATTTGAAAGCGCAAGCAAGACCGTAAGTCTAAGGGTAATCGACTCGTATCCCGTTAGTGCAGGCGGAGCATCGGCGCATGTCATATATCACCTCAACCCTGACAACTGCGAGGTGGCAAAGAGGATCACGGGAGCCGGGGGCGCTGTTATACCGCAGGGCCTCGCATATACCGGAGATAAGTACATCGTAGTATACGGAATGGGCAGCCCTAACCGCGTCATCAGCTTTGATGTTGACGGAGACGGCAAGGAGGTAAGCGTACCGAAGGTGTCGATGGGGCATCCGAACGGATTTGCGTATGCCGATGAGAACGGGCTCTGCTACTGCGCAAAAGGCTGGACTTCAAAGGTCTATACATATGATCCGGCGTCGGGCAGCTACGGAACTCAGAATCTGGCATACGGCTGCTCGGGCATAGGCTATGACAGAAAGGAGAAACTCCTGTATACCTGCTCACGCACGGCGATGGTGGCTTACGACATGGCCGATGGCTTCAGCGTCAAATACAGCTGCGGGGTAGTGAAGCACAGCGGTAAAACATACACGCAGGACTGCGGCGGCCATGCCGGCATAATGCTGAGATGCCTGTCGGGCAGCAGCAAGCACGGCACAAATTACATAGATATCTATGATATGAAGAACGGCAGATATCTTGGAACGATCTCGTGCGACCTGTCCGAGGTGGAGAGCTGTATAGTCAACAAGGACGGTTTCCTCGAGATACTTGCCAACAATTCGAGCAGTGTCGATTACATCTGGAAAACAGACCTTAACATAGAAACTCTGGGCGAAGGACTGGGAAGCTAAAACGATTATTTGTCTGTTATGATGGATTTGACGGGCCATAATCTGATATCCTTAGACCGTTAATAAGACAACACCATTTGAAAAGGAAAGCAAAACATGATCAAGACTGTAGGCATTATAGGCGCAGGCTCTGTAGGCAGTGCGCTGATGTATGAAATGTATAAGAGAGATCCCGAGAACGTTTACCTGCTTGCAACAGGTGAGCGTGCTGCGCGCCTTGCGGCCAAGGGTATTTCTGTCAATAATGAAGTTTTCTCGCCGAAGCTGTATTCGGATCCTTCGCAGGGCATACACATAGACCTGCTCATACTGGCTGCCAAAACATACAGTATGGATTCCGTGATAGAGGATATACGGCCGCTGATCGACAAGGACACCATTCTGCTTCCTATAGAAAACGGCATAACTACCTCGAGCCGTCTTGAAAGCGAGTTCCCGGAAAACCGCGTGTTCTACGGGGTAGTGCTCAGGACTGATGCTCACAGGATGAGCCGCAGGGTCTATTTCCGCACGCTCGGAGAGATGCAGATCGGCTATGCGGACAACCGTGATCCGAAGCCTGAGGTGACTGAGGCTTATGAGAGGCTGAAAGAGCTTGGGATCAATGTGAAGGTGTACGAGGACATGCGCAGGGCAAAGTGGCGCAAGTGGATGCTGAACACCGGAGCCAGCCAGACGGCAGTGGAGGTGCAGGCCGAATGCGGCTTCTTCGGACAGGTAGAAGAGGTAAGGTCTCTCATGAAGATGCTGATGGATGAGATACTGGAGCTCGCCTGGGCTGAGGGCGTGAACCTCACCGAGGAGGACCGTGACGATATAATCGAGATACTCGTAAACTTCCCGCCTGACAAGAAGATGTCTATGCTGCAGGATTACGAGGCGGGCAGACCTATAGAGATAGATGAGTACGCCGGAGAGGTGATACGGCTGGGCAGAAAGCATGGCATTCCTACGCCTGCAAATGAGATACTTTATCTGGCAATAACGGCACGCCAGAAGATAGCTGAGCTGCGCAAGGGTTAAATATAAGGCACTGTAAAGGGGGCGATGATGACGCCCCCTTTTTGATGTAATTGTTTATATGCTATTTCAGCTCTTTTACATTGAGCGGAGTCCTCCAGATGTAATCGGTATCGTCACCCATGGTGTTGATGAGGAGGTTAAGATATCCGTCGCTGCCGACCGCTGCGCTTTCTATCTCGCCCAGATCTATCTTGATGGATCCAAGATATGCCTTGTCGGCTGCCCTGTAGATATCCAGCTGATTCTGAGTCCTCTTGTTGGCACCGCTGATGCCGTGGAATATGAATCCCTCACCGGCTCCGCAGTCCTGTATGTAGTGGAAGAAGCCCGGGGAGCATCTGGAGAAGAGGCTCTTGTGATCGAAACTGCCATCCGCGCTGTATGCTCTTATTCCGGTATGCGATGTTGCGTATATAAGGCCGGTGGCATTGTCATAGCCCACGCCCGACGATGAGTATGGAGTCTTTGCCTTGCCGAATTTTTTGGTTGACGGGTTCCATGTGTATATGGTCTTCTGATTTCCCTTAAAGACATAGCACATCCTGGTGACAGGATCCCAGGTGATGCCGTTAGGATGGCCTATGCAGAAGGAGAAATCGGACGCTCCCAGACGTTTGCCGTCGGCGGAGTATGTGACTACGGACTGGCCCGCAGCCATGCCGTACACGATATGGTATTCGCTGCCCGTGAAGGTGAAACCCTGAGGCACTTTGGCGATCCTGGTTCCGGTGATAGGGAACAGCTTCTTGCAGTTTTCCGGTGTAAATGTGTAGACGACCCTTGCCTTGCCGCCGCGGGTAGGGTTGGCGAGCAGAGCCTTCGCAAGCTCGGACTTGCTGCTGAGGTCAGCTGAGGATTTTCTGATGAGGGCAGCAGCGTATCTGCCGTTAATGTATGCGGTGCTTCCGTTGATAACAGCCCTGTACCATATATCGCTGTGTCCGGAGAGCCTTGCAGGGAGCTGGAGCGTAATGGAGGTGCCTTCAGCTACGGTGCCTAACTTTCTGAATGATGTTGCAGGCCCGTTTCTGTAGTTGAGGGCATCAGTAGATGAGGCTGCGGTATTGCCGTAGCTGATGTCTTTCACAAAATCCGCCCTTACATAGCCGTCTCTTTTGCCCGCAGTAACATAGTACCAGCGCTGCGATGCTGACGTATCCGTATCATCCTTGAATATTTCCCTGTGGATGGTCAGCCTGGTATTTTTGCTCAGGGTGCACAGGGATTCCGTTGAGGTATTGGTACCCTTTCTGAGGTTGACCTCGTCATCAGCGATCCTGCCGCTTGCTGATACTGATATGTTTCCGTCTGCGAATGCAGGCGCGATGAACAGCGGCAGAGCCGCAAATACCATGGCAGCCGCGAGCAGCACTGTAACGAACTTGTGTGTTGAAATGCGTTTCTTACAATTCATTTTGATCCCGCCTTTTTTCAGATGAGAACTGACCGGCTTTGAGCGTTTTCCATGCAAGGCCGGTATATGCCCATTCAAATTATAGAAAGACACGGACTGAGCGCTCAATAAACCTTTACAAACAAAAACCTATATATTTGATAAGAGAGAATGCTTTGTCCGTGCCATTTGAAGCTGAACAGCAGGCAATGATACCGGAGAGGCGGTTTACAATATGAAATACATTGCAGAACAGCCTTTTTATCTGCAAAAACAAGGCTTTCAGGCGATAAGGTTTCGCAATTAGAACACAATTCAGGCCTGCCAAAGTATTATAATATCTGTATTATGACTATGTGGGATCTTATTTATATATTTACGACATGGGTCGCAAGGATACATGATCATCTGCTCCGCATCAATGACGCGGGGGGATGGTATTTCGATGATAAACAGCTGCACTTTATAACCTTTGGTGTCTCCGGCATGCTGCTTATTTTTATTCTGTATCCGTTGTTTAAGATGCTTGCGAATCGCGGCCATACCATGGTGATCACCTGGCTGTATGTGTTTACCCTGATAATAGTGATAGCCTTTGCTGTAGAAATAGGGCAGTGGTATACGGGGACAGGCTCCATGGAGAGCGAAGACATCGCATACGGCATCGCCGGATTCCTGGTGATGTTCATAATATTCGCGCTGATACGCGGTCTTTACAATGGCATAAGAGCGATGGTAGAGCGCGATAACAGAAAGACCAAGGTCTATTCAAGGGAAGATCTGGACAGGTACAACAGGGGGTAACGATGAAGAAAGTCGGACTTATCATGGGAAGCGACAGCGATCTGCCGGTAGTGCAGAAGGCTGCATCCGTGCTGAAAGAGCTTGGCATACCGTTTGAAGCGCATGTATATTCCGCGCACCGCACGCCTGAGGAGGCAAGCGCCTGGACTAAGGCGGCAAGGGACGAAGGCTTCGGTGTTATAATCGCCTTCGCCGGCATGGCAGCCCACCTGGCGGGAGCGATCGCTGCAAACACTACGCTCCCGGTCATCGGAGTGCCATGCAAAAGCGCCGCTCTCGACGGCATGGACGCTCTTCTGTCGACCGTGATGATGCCGAGCGGCATCCCGGTCGCAACAGTCGCGATCGACGGGGGCAAAAACGCGGCGCTGCTTGCCGCCGAGATGCTCGCGCTTTCAGACGACAGCCTCGCGCAGACACTGATCGACCGCCGCAAGGCAGAGTCAGAAGCAGTGCTGGCCAAAGACGCAGGCATAGCCGACCGCATCTAACGGCGGCCCTCATAATTAATTGGATAATAAGAACTGCGAAGAAACCGGCGGCGAGACTCTCGCAGAAAACGAGAAACACACCGGGGCAGCTGGCCGACGACTGAACGAACTCCGGAAACTGGAGCTCCGCAAGCTTGCAGCGGAGCGTAATTTCCGGAGGCGACTGGAGGCCAGATGAAACGGATTGTGTTTCCGGTTTCGAGAGCTCGAGCCGAAGGCTTCTTCGCAGTTCAAAGATACCGATATAGCCTCTCGGAATCTTGAGGCTTAGCTGGCTGATCTATAGAGATCAGCGTGAACATTGACAAGTGAATACTATCCGAGACAGCAAAAGAGCTTGTGAGTTCGGAAAAAAGCAAAAAAGAGCACACTAAACGACCCAAGCAGATACTCAATAGAGTATAATGGTATTGCTACTTAGGCGGGCAATCTAAGGAGCGATTGTAAAGGGGACTCGAAAGGGAGATCCCAGGCATCAAGGTGCTGACACATCATGATGCAGTACAGGCGGCAGTACCAATCTCGGGAGGAGCGGTGGCTGCCGCTTTCCAATAGGAAGTCGTTCTTTTCACGCTTGTTACAACGCTCAGAAGAAGTTCTTGCGTTGTATTCCAACTTCCATTCTGTGCTGTCCCGAGGAGGGATGTTGATCAATCGGGGATCATCTTTCATCTGCAAGTGCACAGTTCTTCCGTACTTCGAGTCAGAGCACGGAGTGCTGCAGGAGCAGCCGTACTTCCTGCTTGTCAGCGGACATCGGTACTTGAGGCGGTGTTTTTTATTCTCACAGCCATCCCGGTTCATCCTTCTGCCGGCAGGACATATCGGGACACCGTCGTCACCCAAAGCAAAGTCATCTTTGTATATTGCAGGTTTACCACGTTTGCTGTTTATGTCTATGAACGGAACAATGGTGTTCCTTCTGAAATACCTGTAAAGAGCCATGGCATCGTGAGCAGAGTCCAAAAGCACTTTGGAAACTGAGGCTTCAGGCATGAGATGACGCATGGTAAACCATGTATAGCAGAAGCCATGCGAGTCATGTCTTGATGCAGGTGACAGCAACGGAAATACAGGAAGATCACTTTCTGAATCCGAGGCAGTCAGCATGTACAAGTCGTAGCCGTGGTAGAAGCAGTTTCGGGATGAATCCCATCCAATGTCGCAGTCAGGCTGAGAGTAGTAGCGATCACAGCTGCAGTCAGTGATTCCATTCTCGCGGCAGTCGCAAGTCCGTTTGCTCCGTTCTCTTGCTGAAGTAACGACAGGAGTACCATCACCGGAGAGAGCCAGAGAATCGAGATCAACCAGACCCTTTTGAGCAGAGACATCAAGGAAATTATCCTTGAATATGTCGAAAAGCCTGCCGAAAGGCGGATTCTCAAGGGGAGGCTCGATCTCAAATCTCTGAATGAGCTCATCGACGGTGACCTTCTCGACAGGCTGAGCCTTCTCGCCTTTCTTCGATGGTTTCTTGACTGTTGCCTTTGACTGGCGTTCATGAGGAGACAGATTCTTGGAATCCGAAAGCCATAAGCGCGCATTGAAGTCATAGAAAGTTCCTGTTCCGGGGGTATCGCTGGGTGAAAACCCGCTCACGATCGCAAACAGCGGATTGATCCTAAGCTGTCTGGACCATTCTGTAAATGATGTCACCTTGAATTCAATGGACAGCATAAAAGAACGGAGCATACAGGAAGGCAACCTCGGAGCGGGACCGAAGATAGAATAACGATCAGCCATCTGCTCATCGACATGAGACAGATCAAGATGCCAGAAACGATCGATAATCATCCATGTGGATGGAGGGATGGTACCCGGGTCAGGATAGTATTTACGCATGAGTTCCAGGACATGGTCCTGGTAGGCGGCATGGCCGCCGAGATTAATAGGTTTCAAAGTGTGCACCTCCAATCGGGAAAAAAAGTTCAATTCCTAATTGAAGGGCTCACCTTAGGGGCGAAGCCCATAAGGTGAGCCGCACATTATCCACCGCTTGTCAAGCGTTTTTGCAAGAAAAAGTGGGGGATTTTTGAAAAGAAGGAGTCAGAAGCGTTGAAATTTCAAGGTTGAAGATTCCGAGAGACTATTAATAGAGAAAATGTGGTTGAAACAGGGTCTTCTCCATGCAAGGCAACCTGCCCTGCACACATCTCGATTCAGGGTTACCTGAAACTTGCGGCTCAGGGAAAGTATATGGAAGCACTCGAGCTGATCAAGAAAGAAAACCCTCTGCCTGCGGTATGTGGACGTATATGCCCGCATAACTGCGAAAGCGAGTGTACAAGAGGAAATATCGATAAGCCAATCGCTATCGACGAAGTCAAAAAGTTCATTGCAGACAGAGAGATCGAAGCCGCACACAGATTCATTCCTGACAGAATCTTCGATTATGACAAGAAGGTTGCAGTTATAGGATCCGGCCCTGCAGGGATTTCATGCGCTTATTATCTCGCAGCAGGCGGTTACAAAGTAACTGTTTTCGAGAAGGCTCTTCGTCCGGGCGGAATGCTCATGAACGGAATACCTGGATTCAGGCTTGAAAAGGATGTAGTTGACGCAGAAATCGATGTTCTCAGAGCAATGGGTGTCAGATTCAAGTGCGGCGTTGAGGTCGGTAAGGATATTACGATCCCTGAACTACGTGAGCAGGGCTATGAAGCATTTTACCTCGGAATCGGGCTTCAGGACTGTGGCAAGCTGAATATCCCGGGCGATGATGCTGCAGGTGTTATCGGCGGGGTCGATTTCCTCAAGGATATCAACAAGGGCAATGACGTTAAGCTTTCAGGCAAAGTCGTTGTTATCGGTGGTGGAAGCATAGGTTCCGATGTTGCACGTACCGCAAAGAGATATGGTGCTGACCAGGTAGACCTTTATTGCCTCGAGGATTACGATAATATGCCTATGGGTGAGGAAGACAAGTCGCTCTGTAATGAGGATGGAATCATTCTGCATCCGGGTTGGGGCCAGACAGAAATAGTAAAGAAGGCAGGCAAAGTTGCAGGAATCAAGTTCCACAAATGCCTCTCAGTTAAGAATGAAGAGGGCCGTTTTGATCCGAAGTTCGACGATGCGGTCGTTGAGATGGCGGAATGCGGAACCGTGCTGTTCTGCATCGGACAGAAGCCTGAATGGAATGAGCTTCTCACAGGCGTTAATGTTGAACTGAACGCAAGAGGGTTTGTTATCGCTGATCCACTGACTTATCAGACATCCGAACCTGATATTTTCGCAGGCGGAGACATATATACCGGGCAGAAGTTCTGCATCGATGCAATCGCTGCAGGGAAGCAGGGCGCAGAATCCATCGGCAGATTCGTGTGGGAAGGTCATGACCTTAAGATCGGCAGAAACCGTAGAGAGTTCAAGGCCCTCGACAAAGAAGATCTTGACTATAATGCGATCAGCTATGACAACATCGGGCGCCAGGTACCTGGCATAAAAAAGGCAAATATCGGATCGAAGCATGATGAGAGAATTACCTTCACAGAAGAGCAGGTCAGGAATGAAACTGCAAGATGCCTCGGCTGCGGCGCAACTATTGTGGATGAAAACAGATGCATAGGATGTGGAGTGTGCACAACAAGATGCAAATTCGACGCGATTCACCTTGTTAAGAGGTTTGATGCTCCTACACGTAGTGTGCACAACAGAAAAAAGTATATCGAGAATTACCGCAAAGAAAGAAACGATAAGATCGCTATCAAAAAAATCAGCAAGTAATAAACTGACGGAGGAAGCAAGTAATGCATGAAGTATCTCTGCTCTTGAATGTGGCTGAACTGGTTAGAGAAACGATAGAAGGAACTGATATCGCACACGTGGATGAGGTGGTTCTCGAAATAGGTGACCTCACAGGAGTCATTCCGGCATTTATGATCGACGGGTATTCGTACATTTCTGATGAATACGAATTTCTTAAAGGCTCTGAGTTGATCATAAACCAGATCAAGAGCAGAGGCATATGCAGCGACTGCGGCATGGAATTTGCCATAGTTGAAAACGAAGGCATATGTCCGTCCTGCGGGAGCGTGTCAAAGACAGTTCTTTCGGGGCAGGAATTTGTTATTAAAGAAATAAGAATCAAAGAATGATATAGAGGGGTGAATCAAATAAGTAAAACAAATGGGATGAGTGAAGCTCAGATTCAAGAGCTTTATGTACAATTGAGAGATCGTATGAACACTCTGGCCTTTGGATATTGTCCAACAGAATCCG
>Ga0256407_10002395_pt1 | contig 36070 bp, 20 predicted proteins | sample RumenRJG_04DNA_FD_193489 | JGI IMG/M metagenome (GOLD analysis project Ga0256407, IMG submission 193489) | Bovine rumen microbial communities from Lethbridge, Alberta, Canada - RJG_04 | ecosystem: Host-associated > Mammals > Digestive system > Stomach > Rumen | place: Canada: Alberta...
TACGACCAGTACAGACACCTTCTGTATACCAAGGACGCAGACGGAGAAACGCATAACTCATACACAGAGAACGCCGCCACGAGCCTTACGGATAAGCAGAACAACGTTACAAATCACGAGATAGACGCAAACGGTAACGTAACGAAGATAACCTACCCGGACGGAACGAGCACGGAGATAACGTATACTTCGCGTAACCTCGTATCGAGCGTCACCTACGCCGACGGAGGCGTGGAGAAGTACAGCTACGACGGAAGCGGAAAGCTTACCAAGTACACCGATCAGAACGGGAACGAAACGACGTATACGTACAACGAGTACGGACTTCCCACATCTGAAACTGACGCACTCGGGAATACCACGGAGTACGCCTACGACGCAAACGGAAGGCTCGTAAGCATAACGGACGCCGGTGGCGGAGTATTGAGCTACGACTACGACGCCGTCGGAAGGATAACGGCCTCTCACATAAAGCTGAGCGAAACCGAGACGGCGACGACGAGGTACACCTACTCAGCAGCGGGAAAGCTCTTAGCGGTAACGGACGCTGAAGGCAACGAGACGAAGTACACCTACAGCGGCAACGGCTTTACAACGAGCACGACGAACGCTCTCGGATATACAACCAGCACCGAGTACGGAGCAAACGGACAGCCTCTATCTACTACCGACGCGAACGGGAATGTAACGACGTACGCGTACAACGCTGACACCGGCAATTTAGAGAGTGTAACGACAGCCGAGGGAGTTACCACGACGTATACCTACGATGAGAACGGTCTTCTCACCAAGGTTACAGACGGCGACGGCAACGCGACAAAGTACGAGTACGACAGCCTCGGACGCGTAGTTAAGACTACGGACGCAGAAGGCAATACAACGCAGTACGAATACGACACAATGGGCAGGACAGCCTCTGTAACGGACGCGGAGGGCAATACTACTACCTACGCCTACGACAGCGTCGGCAGGACGAAGAGCGTAACGGACGCGCTTGGCGGAGTGACAGCATATACCTACGACAAGGCGGGCAACCTAACGGCGACGAGAGACGCGAACGGGAACGTAACGAAGACGGAATACGACGCGCTGAACAGAGCGGTAAAGACCGTGGACGCTGAGGGGAACGCCACAGAGTACGCATATGACAACGTTGGAAGGCTCGTCTCTGTTACCGACGCACTTGGAAATATCACTTCCTACACTTACGACCTTGCGGGGAATATGCTCACCTCAACCGATCCGCTCGGCAATGTGACGAAGTACGTCTACGATAAGCTCGGACGGACTATTGAAGAGATCAACGCGGACAATACGAAGCGTAGGACGGAGTACGACGCCATCGGCAGGGTCATCGCAAGCTATGACGAGCTGAACGGAAGAACAAGCTATACATACGACAAAGTCGGAAATCTTCTCGCAACAACAGACCCCCTCGGCAACGTAACGACCTACACGTATAACAGAGATAACCGCCCCCTTACTACCACCTACGCGGACGGGAGCACGGTAACGTATACGTACAACGCACTCGGACAGACTGAGACGGTGACGGATCAGCTCGGAGGGGTTACGCGGTATACCTACGATGCGGCGGGCAGGCGGAAGACAGTCACCGACGCAGAGGAGCACGTAACTGAGTATTTCTACAGCGCAGCGGGAAGCGTGACGAAAACGACCATCGACGGCCACACCGTGAGCGAAGCGGTGTATGACGCTCTCGGACGGACGGTAAAAGCTACCGACGGCGAAGGAAACGGAGTAACCTACACCTACGACGCTGTCGGCAACGTGAAGACGTATACCGACGCACTCGGAAACGTAACAAAATACGAGTACAACAAAAACTACCAGACGGTAAAGGTAACCGACGCGCTTGGAGGCAGCACAACGACGAGCTACGACGCGCTCGGCAGAGTAACAAGCACAACCGACGCAGAGGGCAACACGACGGCATATACCTACGACGCGAACGGGAACTTACTCACCGTGACCGACGCGCTCGGAGGCACGGTCAAGTATACCTACGACGTAAGGGGCAGAACGGCAACAGCAAAAGACAAGCTCGGCTCAGTCACGACGTACACCTACGACGCGAAGGGCAACGTAACCGCCACAAAAGACGCGGCTGGCTACAGCACAAGATACACTTACGACACGCTTGGTAATCTCACGAAAACGACGAACCGGATGAACGAGAGCGTGAGCTATACCTACGACTCTATGAGCCGGAGGATAAAGGAGAAGAACGAGCTCAACCAGACGCGGGAATACGAGTACGACGAAGCGGGCAACCTCGTATCCGTTACCGACGGGAACAGGCACGTAACGACGTATACATACGACAGCCTCAGCAGACTTACCCGCGAGGAGAACGCCGAGGGCGGGATAGCTGAGTATACCTACGACTACCTCGGGAATATCTCGACGTATACCGTATACGGTGGGAACAACGAGAGAGCGACAACGGAGTATGCCTACGACGCTGCGGGCAATCTCACGAAGGAGACAAGCCCGCTGGGATATACCACCACCTACACCTACGACGCGAACGGAAACGTAACGAGCCGTACCGACGAGAACGGGACGGAGACAACATACGAATACGACGCATTAGGCCGCCTCATAAAACGAGAGGACAGAGACGGTCAGGTCAGTTATACCTATGACAAGGTCGGAAACGTGACCTCGGCGACGAGCGGCGCCGGAACGGTGAGCTTCTCTTACGATGAGCTATACCGCACGACGAAGGTCACGAACGAGGACGGAACGAACACAGAGTACACCTACGACGCGGCGGGCAACAGGCTTTCCATCACCTACCCGGACGGCAAGGCGGTAACGACGACTTATGACGAGCTCGGAAGGGTTTTGTCCTTGACCGACCACGACGGAACGGGTATACTGTATACAAGGGACGCGGAAGGGCGTATAACGAAAGAATCCTACTCCGACGGGAGCACGACGGAGTACGCCTACAACGCGGCGGGACTTCTGACGCTTCAGAAGGAGGTCACGAGGGATAACGAAACTCTGCGGCAGATAGTCTATGCCTACGACGACGCGGGGAACCTAACAAGCGAGAACCGAAGCGGAGTGGGGATAGAGCGTAAAGACGAGCTTGTGCGCTATTACTACGACAAGGCGGATCAGCTTGTTAAGACGAATATTGAAGGAGTAACGAAAGAGTACGCTTACGACAAGGCAGGAAATCTGCTGAGTGACGGCGAGAGCACGTATACTTACGATATACAGAACAGGCTGCTCACCAAAACGAACGCCGACGGCACGACGACGTACAGCTACGATAAAGCGGGCAATCTCACAAGAGAGATCGCGCCGGACGGGATAACGAACTACACTTACAATGCGCAGAACAAGCTGATTAAGGGCGAGAAGACGAACGGCGAATCTTCCGAATATATTTACAACGCCCTCGGCGTCAGAATCGCCAATACGCAAATCCGCACAAACAAAAACGCGAAATACCAAAACTCCGGCCTAAAGGACGGAAGCCACGGGGTAGACTATATGCGCTTCCTAAAGAACGGAAGGGCAAGCTGGCAGCGCGTATGGGAGACGGAGATCGGCACGACGGTGCAGAACGACAAGGAAACTGTCACAAGGCATTACGTTGTGGACTACCTCTCGATAGCGAACCGCGATATATTCGTTACCGAGGACGGGAGCTATACAAGCCGATACGTCTACGACGCAAGCGGCAAGCGTATAAGCGCGGAGTTTGACTACGCGCCCGGAACAAAGCGCGGCGAGGCTGGAGAAAACCTGCAAAGCGATATTGCCGTCAGCATAGGCAAAGTCTTCTACCGAACGAGCATTCTCGGAAGCACCCTCTTCGCCGTCGACAAGGACGGCAACCAAATCGCCCACGCGGTCTACGACCCCTGGGGCAAGCCGCTGACCGAAACCTACACCGACAGCAACTACAGCGGTCTCGAAAACCTCAACAACTACACGGGCTACACCTGGGACGTGACCCTCGCCCTCTACTACGCACAAAACAGGTTCTACGATTCAGATACACACAGATTTACGCAAGAGGATATCGTCAAAGACGGTGCGAACTGGTATGTTTATTGCAGTAACAATCCGACAGTTTATTTCGATTGGGTGGGCCTGAAATATAAATACATCGTATTAGATAAATATTTAGTTGAACCTACCGATAAAACATATACATCCTTTGGATATGTTAGCCTAAAGGAAATTATTTCAATCTTAAAAAAATATAATGTTTTATCATCGTCCTATAAGTATAACGACTCAACAACAATACTTGCTATTAATTCGAGCAAGCAGAAACCTATAGAGTATCGCGAAATCAGGATTAAATTGCAAGGAGGGGCAGGGCTCGGTGAAGCAATTAGCAACTATGCTACATCGTATTTTTACATAATATGTTGCAGCGATAGCAAGCAAGATAATATATACGTTGATTTGTTTTCATTCACATCGGCAATAAACTTGAGCAGTCGAGTACAGTGGTGCGTAACCTCCTTAGAAGACAAAATCACGGAAAATGATATAAAGAAAGGGGTACGTGTTAAAATTTTCAACGGGAAGCAGTACTTGGATGTTACTAAACCCGTAGAAAATGCTGTAAAAGCAGATACATTTAGATTTTGTAGTCATCAAATGGACTTTCTTTGGTTTTATCATCAGGTTGCATCTGGGTGCAAATGGGACATAAAGCTCCCAGATGTTTGGAGTGAAACAATCGGAACAACATTTCCGGGGCGATATGATACTCAAGTATACTTTCAAAACAGTATAGTTACTCCTGAGGTGCTGGGCAATATAACATATGGATATTTGGGGTGCTGTGCTAGTTTGGGGGCATTTCTTTTGGCGGGGGGAGATTTTGCTGCCGCTGGGGGATCTATTAACAATATTAACGATTTGCTAAATGGTTTAATGGGCATTATCACAAGCAAGGATTCACCGGATGACAAAGAGGCCATACGAAAGGGTATGGATTGGTATTACAAGGAGCGAAATTATGACTGGTAGGGCAATTATTTCGACAATATTGTTTTTGGTAGCGATGGTTATGATGATAATAATCATACTTTCAGTATTTGGAATAATAGACCTTGACTCAAGAGGCTTAGTCAGCAAAAAATATAGGCTATATAGTGATAGTATTGAAGCGGTTGCAGCCTCCCTCCAAGATTTGGACTATACTGTGATTACTATAAGTCAAAGCGACTCCCCGTATACCTTGTTACGCGTATACTATACTGACTGTGCAAAGATTCAGTACATTGTTAACAATGATACTGTATTGCAAGCTTTGCTTAAATCGTTATTAAATGACAAAGGATGTGAACAAATAAAAAAGGAAAACGACATTCTTATGTTTCAGTTTATTTCTAATCTTGACGATTCTAAGGGAATCCTTGTGACTCTTAATGACCAAAAACCACCATCTAATACTATTGCCGGGATAAAGTTACTTACAGAAGAGATAGCACCAAATACGTATTATTATGAAACAAAACTGAAGGGCTAAAAATATGTTATATGGCGAGGGTACATCTCAGGCAAGAACAGCAACACAGGGGACGGTTCTCTGTGTTGCTCTGAGCGTAACAGACAGCGCCGGACGGGATAACGAATTACACATACAGCGCGCAGAACAAGCTTGTAAGGGGCGAGAAGGCAAACGGCGAAAGCAGCGAGTACCTTTACAATGCTCTCGGCGTAAGGATCGCCAATATCCAAATCCGCGCTAACAAAAACGCGGGCAATCAAAACGCAAGCCTCAAGGACGGCAGCCACGGAACGGATTATCTCCGCTTCCTCAAGGACGGCAGGGCGACGTGGCAGCGCGTATGGGAAAGTGAGATCGGCACAACGGTGCAGAACGATAAGGAGACCGTCACAAGGCGTTACGTTGTCGACTACCTTTCCATAGCAAACCGCGATATCTTCGTGACCGAGGACGGGAGCTACACCACCAGATACGTCTACGACGCAAGCGGTAAGCGTATCAGCGCAGAGTTTGACTATGCACCCGGAACAAAGCGCGGCGAGGCGGGCGAAAATCTCCAAAGCGATATTGCCGTCAGCATTGGCAAAGTCTTCTACCGCACGAGCATGCTCGGAAGCACGCTCTTCGCGGTAGACAAGGACGGAAACCAAATCGCCCACGCGATCTACGACCCCTGGGGCATGCCGCTGACAGAAACCTACACCGACAGCAACTACAGCGGCCTTGAGAACCTTAATAACTTCACAGGGTATACCTACGATGTAACCCTGAACCTCTACTTCGCACAAAACAGGTTCTACGATGCCTTCACCCACCGTTTCACGCAGGAGGACACAGCCAAAGATGGCACGAACTGGTATGTGTACTGCGGGAATAAACCTACAATATTTGTTGACTGGGAAGGTAAACAATACTCGCTTGCGGAGGGAACAATAGCCCACTTGACAATTGAAGCTTATATAGCGTTTAATTTTCCGGGGTCAATTATTGATAAATATGTTTATGGGCTTAAACGTACAAAGTCGGGGGCAGGAAGGCCAGACGTGGTAATAAAGTGGAATAGCACATATCAGGTATACGAAATAAAATCAGATCAATATTTATCACTAGGGAGGTACGCAAGTTCGGCTTATAATCAATTACAGTCGTATATAGATGCGATCAACAACAACCGAGATCAAAATATTAAAAATTATAATATGGACTATCCAGCAGTTGCCGGCACTATGCTCAACTGGGATAACCACGTTATTTTGCCATATCTTTTAGATAAAAACAAAATCATTGATGCGTGGACAGTGGCAGTTCAACCCGGAATGATTTTTTACGAAATACGTGATAAGAACAAAAAAGATGAATTAGCTTCTACAAAATTTGTTACTGAGGAATTAAAAGAAAAAGTAAAAAAATATGAAGACAAACTACAATGTATGCCGCCATTAGAAAACTACGTAAATGTTGATACATATTTTGATTTAGAATTAAATAATGATATAATGGCTTGGCTTGATTCGATTGGGCAATTTATAATAAATGATGATATCTTCGTCTATACATACTTATTTGTGCCAGGAGAAAAAAATCTATATAAATTCATAGGCATTGGCCCAAAAGAATTATATATAAATTTTCCGATATCAAGGCAAAAGAAGATGAATGCCTTGATAGGAACAAGTTCGGATACAGGTTGGTATTCGCAACCAAAGGTTGATTGGCAAATGGTTATTTCCATGCTTGGCTTATTAGGAGGCTTGGCTTCCGGCGGAGTTACTGTACCTGCGTAAAAGGAGGCGAAACGTATGAAATTCAAATCTACGATCAAGAAGCTGATAGTTCCGAAATTTGAACCGCTTGGCTATGAATTCAGCGCACCCGGCGGCATAAATTATTTCTTCTCGAATAAAGCAGAAGACAAGAGCCTTAATTTTGATACTAATCGATTTTTCAAGAATCAGCTCCGAATTGAGTTTTGGGAGCTGATCAATCAGCAAGGCGACGATATTAGATTCGACTTTTCATATCTGCGACCGGAGTTTTTTCCTTATAAGCTCGAATATACCTCGCAGGAGGCGTTTGACGAATCACTTATAACATTGACAGATAAAATAATAGATATTATCTTGCCGTATGGCGATGCAGTGCGCAAAAACTTTGTTTCTATGACGCCGGATTTGTACGATGAACTTGCGATAGACACTGTGCGCAGGGCAAAGCGTTTTAGTGAGCAACAGAATCTTTCACTTAACGAGGAAGGTGTACATCAACTTCAAGCCGTCATCGCTTCGATTCAGACTGTCAGAGAGAACAGAAAACAAGATTTTGAGAGGCATAGAAGTGAAATAATAGATATGGCGGCATTCTTTGGTGAGGCATTGAATACTAAATATGGATTCGCAGGAAAATGGTATTGGCGTGACGATTGCTCACCTACTCCCTTTTATGCAACTATGACGCAGGGGTTTGACGTGCTACGCAGAACAATAGACGCTTGGAATATAGGCGGAGAAGTCATTAATTATGGATTAGACTTTTTCCCGATATAGCGAGAACGCCGGACATATTGCGAGCTTGACGGACAGTTCCGGACCGAGCTTGGAGTACACCTATGATCTAAGGGGCAGAGCTGCAACCGCAACGGGCGATCTCAGGAGTAGTAAATCAAGCCGCTGTTGCGGTCAGTATTCACCATTAATCCAAAAGCAGGGGCGGCTCAAATAGAGCCGCCCAACGCTTAACCATATGCACGGGCATTAAGGAGGTGTACGAAAGATGAAGAAACCCCTCAAGAGCATAATTTCGCTGATCCTTATCCTCGCGCTGTGCGTAAGCCTTATCCCTGCGCCCTACGCGCGGGGGATAAGCCTGAGCGCGGGAGAGTTCAACCCGAACACAGGCAAGGTGCGCGTGGACTTCAAAATACAGCTTACACAGCTCGTCTCCATTGAGGTGCTTGTAAACGGGGAGCACTTCGGCTGGCTGATGAAAAACAAGGAGCTTACCGGCTACTCAGGCGAGCTGAATCCGAAAGATCCGTGTACACAGGAATACGAAGTGCCGGAGCTTCCCGACCAGAGCGGCGACGCGGGAGAGATATACGACTGGGAGGCGGAGCTTCTCCCGCGCCTTCTCGCAGATAACAAAACATCTGACCCTGACTACGGCGAAGGGTACTACACCCTTCTGTGGACGGGAAGCATAAACGGAAATCCTGTAGTATCGCAAAGCCCCAATGCCGACGTATATACCCTTACAATAAGGATACTTCCCCAGGGCTACCCTGAGCGGAACACAGAGTGCCGCGAAGAGGTAGACGAGGAGGACAATACCGTAACCGTACACGGCGAGGACTGGACTTGGACACAGCAGTACGCAGTCGAGACGAAGATAACGATCAACTACTCGAGCATACTGGGAGAGATCAAGCTTGAGAATCTTCTGCTTCTCCTTGAAAACGGAGAGTCAATGACGGCGTGGAACTTCCTCTTTAAGGATATGGAGGACTTTACGAATAAGGTAAAGGCGGTATACGGAGACGACATTCAGCTTGACCCGGACTCCGAGGACCCGGTAAATATGGTAGACGGAAACTACCATTTCAGATATACCGACCTTAGGCTTGAGGGACAGATACCTCTCTCCTTCGTGAGACATTACAGCTCGCGCGACGACGGCGGCGGACTCGGAAAGGGCTTCTCCCACAGCTTCGACTACGAGATAACGCGGGACGGCGGCTACGTGCACGTACATTTCCCCGCGGGAGAAGAGCTCATCTTCCTTAAGCTGAGAGACTTCGAGGCAGAGGATTATTACGGAGTGCAGAATGATCTATTCAGGCTGTACGACGTATCGGGCGGGTACGAGCTGAGATACAAGGACGATACTACTCTTTGCTTCGACGGAAGCGGAAGACTAAAGAGCATAAGGAATACACAGGGGACGACGGTATATGAGCTAAGCTACGAAGGAAGCGAGCTTACAGAGGTCTCCGGCCTTGCGGGAACGCTTACGCTAACCTGGAACGCCGGACATATTGCGAGCGTAACGGACAGCGCTGGACGGAGCGTAACGTATACCTACGAGGGAGATCTTCTCACCTCCGTCACAAACCCGGACGGGGACAGCCTTACGTATTCCTACGATGAAAACGGCTACCTCGCGTCAGCCCGGGACTTCGAGGGCGAGGAGTACGTGCGCAACACCTACGACGAAAAAGGCCGCGTAACCTATCAGATATATATGAGCGCGGACGCCGAGGTGGTAAATCAGTTCTCCTACGACGACGAAAACCTTGTAAACACGCTGACGGACGGGTCCGGAAAGGTAACGGAGTATCATTACGACCAGTACAGACACCTTCTGTATACCAAGGACGCAGACGGAGAAACGCATAACTCATACACAGAGAACGCCGCCACGAGCCTTACGGATAAGCAGAACAACGTTACAAATCACGAGATAGACGAAAACGGGAACGTAACGAAGATAACCTACCCGGACGGGACGAGCACGGCGATAACGTATACTTCGTATAACCTCGTATCGAGCGTTACATACGCCGACGGGGGCGTGGAGAAGTACAGCTACGATGCAGGCGGAAAGCTTACCAAGTACACCGATCAGAACGGGAACGAAACGACATATACGTACAACGAGTACGGTCTTACGACGAGTGAGACGGACGCTCTCGGGAATACCACGGAGTACGCCTACGACGCAAACGGAAGGCTCAAAAGCATAACGGACGCCGGGGGCGGCGTATTGAGCTACGACTACGACGCCGTCGGAAGGATAACGGCGTCTCACATAAAGCTGAACGATACCGAGACGGCGACGACAACTTACACCTACTCCCCCGCCGGAAAGCTTCTCGCGGTAACGGACGCAGAGGGAAACGAGACGAAGTACACCTACAGCGGCAACGGCTTCACAACGAGCACGAAGAACGCTCTCGGCTATACAACCAGCACCGAGTATGGAGCGAACGGACAGCCGCTATCTACTACCGACGCGAACGGGAACGTAACGACGTATGCGTACAACGCTAACACCGGCAATTTAGAGAGCGTAACGACAGCCGAGGGCATTACCACGACCTACGCTTACGACGAGAACGGTTACCTCGTCTCAGTAAGGGACGGGGACGGAAACGCAACGGAGTATGAATACGACAGCCTGGGGCGTGTGGTCAAGACTACGGACGCTCTCGGGAACAGTACGGAATACGAATACGACACAATGGGCAGGACCGCCTCTGTAACCGACGCAGAGGGAAATACAACGAGCTATGCCTACGACTCAGTCGGGAGGACGAAGAGCGTCACCGACGCTATGGGCGGAGTGACGGCATACACCTATGACAAGGCGGGCAACCTCACAGCGACGAAGGACGCTAACGGGAACGTAACGAAGACGGAATACGACGCGCTGAACAGAGCGGTAAAGACCATTGACGCTGAGGGGAACGCTACAGAGTACGCATATGACAACGTAGGAAGGCTCGTCTCTGTAACGGACGCACTTGGAAACGAGACGACCTACACCTACGACCTTGCGGGGAATATGCTAACCTCAACCCATCCTCTCGGCAACGTAACTAAGTACGTCTACGACAAGCTCGGCAGAACGGTTGAGGAGATCAACGCGGACAATACGAAGCGGAGGACGGAGTACGACGCCGTCGGCAGAGTCATCTCAAGCTATGACGAGCTGAACGGAAGAACGGCATATACCTACGACAAAGTCGGAAATCTTCTCGCAACAACAGACCCCCTCGGAAACGTAACGACCTACACGTACGACAGGGATAACCGCCCGGTAACGACAACCTACGCAGACGGGAGCACGGTAACGTATACGTACAACGCCCTCGGACAGACTGAGACGGTGACGGATCAGCTCGGCGGGGTGACATGCTACACCTACGACGCGCTCGGCAGACGCAAAACTGTCACCGACGCGGAGAGCCACGTTACGGAGTACTTCTACAGCGCAACGGGCAGCGTGACGAAGACCACCATCGACGGCCACACCGTGAGCGAAACGGAGTATGACGCTCTCGGACGGACAACTAAAGCCATTGACGGCGAAGGAAACAGCGTAACGTATACCTACGATTCCGTCGGCAACGTGAAGACGTATACCGACGCAATGGGGAACGTAACAAAGTACGAGTACAACAAAAACTACCAGACGGTAAAGGTAACAGACGCGCTTGGGAACAGCGCAGTGACAAGCTACGACGCACTCGGGAGAGTAACGCAGTCGACCGACGCAGAGGGCAACGCGACGGCATATACCTACGACGAAAACGGAAACGTACTCATCGTAACCGACGCGCTCGGAAACAGCGTAACGTACACCTACGACAGCAGGGGCAGGACCGTAACCGCAAAAGACAAGCTCGGTTCTGTCACAACATACACCTACGACGCGAAGGGCAACGTAACGAGCACGAAGGACGCTGCTGGACGCGAAACAAAGTATACTTACGACGCGCTTGGAAACCTCGTAAAGACGACGAACCGGATGAACGAGAGCGTGAGCTATACCTACGACTCTATGAGCCGGAAGATAAAGGAGAAGAACGAGCTAAACCAGACGCGGGAATACGCATACGACGCGGCGGGAAATCTTGTCTCCGTAACGGACGGCAACAGGCACGTAACGACGTATACATACGACAGCCTGAGCCGTATCACACGCGAGGAGAACGCCGAAGGAGCAATCGTGGAGTATACCTACGACTACCTTGGGAACATAGCGACGTATACGGTATACGGAGGCAACAACGAAAGAGCGACGACTGTATATACCTACGATGCTGCGGGAAACTTAACGAAGGAGACAAGCCCTCTCGGATATACCACCACCTACACCTACGACGCGAACGGAAACGTAACGAAGCGTACCGACGAGAACGGTACGGAGACTACATACGAATACGACGCATTAGGCCGCCTCATAAAACGAGAGGACAGAGACGGTCAAGTTCAGTATACCTATGACAAGGTAGGAAACGTGACCTCGGCGACGAGCGACGCCGGAACGGTAAGCTTCTCTTACGATGCGCTCTACCGCACGGTGAAGGTCACGAACGAGGACGGAACGGAAACAAGCTACACCTACGACGCAAACGGCAACAGGCTGAGCATAACTTACCCGGACGGCAAGGCGGTAACGACGGCTTACGACGAGCTCGGGAGGGTTTTATCCTTGACCGACCACGACGGAACGGGTATACTGTACACAAGAGACGCGGAAGGCAGAGTTACCAAAGAGACGTACTCCGATGGGAGCACGACTGAGTATACCTACAACGCGGCGGGACTTCTGACGCTTCAGAAGGAGGTCACGAGGGATAACGAAACTCTGCGTCAGATAGTGTATACCTACGACGATGCGGGAAACCTGACAAGCGAGAACAGAAGCGGAGTAGGGATAGAGCGTAAAGATGAGCTTGTACGCTACTACTACGATAAAGCGGATCAGCTTGTTAAGACGAATATTGAGGGCGAGGTAAAAACCTACAGCTACGACCTTGCGGGTAATCTTCTTTCCGACGGCGAGAGCACGTACACTTACGATATACAGAGCAGGCTGCTTTCTAAGACGAATGCCGACGGCACGACGACCTACAGCTACGACAAGGCGGGCAATCTCACGCGAGAGATCGCACCGGACGGAATAACGAACTACACTTACAACGCGCAGAACAAGCTAATCAAGGGCGAAAAGACGAACGGCGAAAGCTCGACCTACGTCTACAACGCCCTCGGAGTAAGGATCGAAAACGTACAAGTCCGCACCAACAAAAACGCGGGCAACCAGAATGCCGACCTAAAGGACGGAAGCCACGGAACGGATTATCTCCGCTTCCTCAAGGACGGAAGATCGACGTGGCAAAGAGTATGGGAGACCGAGATCGGCACGACGGTGCAAAACGATAAGGAGACGGTAACAAGGCATTATATCGTTGACTAACTCTCGATTGCCAACCGTGATATATTCGTAACCGAGGACGGAAGCTATACAACGAGGTACGTATACGACGCAGGCGGAAGACGCATAAGCGCGGAGTTTGACTACGCCGAAGGCACGCACAGAGGTGAGGCGGGAGAAAATCTACAGAGTGATATATCCGTCAGCATAGGCAAAGTCTTCTATCGCACGAGCATTCTCGGAAGTACCCTCTTTGCGGTAGACAAGGACGGCAACCAAATCGCCCACGCAATCTACGACCCCTGGGGCAATCCGCTGACCGAAACCTACACCGACAGCAACTACTCAGGTCTCGAAAACCTTAACAACTACACGGGCTATACATACGACGTAACCCTCGCCCTCTACTTCGCACAGAACAGGTTCTATGACGCAGATACGCACAGGTTTACGCAAGAAGACACCGTTAAGGACGGTACGAACTGGTATGTGTACTGCGGGAATGAACCAGTGCTACGGGTGGATTGGAACGGCAACTCAGTAGGAATACTAAATAAACACCTTTTGCTCCATGACAATACGCTGGGCAGTGGAGGAGGCGAAACCGGAGGTACGAGTCGTGATAGAGGAAGCGTTGATGGCATCGCTTCGGAAGCAAAAGTTGAAACTGGCTATATGGAGCGAGTTACCTGCGATGTTGAAGAGCAAATTACCATACTTAATGCGAATTATGAATCTTCGCTACCATTTTATGGAGAACCTGGCTCTACAAAGACTTTGTATGGCCCAGATGGTAAAATAAAACAGCAACGAAAATATGGTCCGGATGGTACACCCGAAGAAGATATTGATTACGACCATGGTGGTACTGGCCATACATTCCCACATCGGCATAGATGGAAAGACGGGAAAAGAGGTCCAGCAGAGCCGATGCCTCAAGAAGAGATCGCTCCATCAAAAAGCCCAATTGAGGTAATAAGCGAAATGACAGGATTAACTGGATTGGCGTTGATTTTGTATTTAATTATCTCGGAGGGGTCGCGAATAGTATTTCCTGTAAGGAACTTGGTTCCTGTTCCCTAAAATAAGAAAAAAAGGAGATGAATGATAATGTGGGATACAATTGAAGGTTTTGATGATATAACGCATTTTTTAGCAGATGTTTCCTTCTTCCATGATAGTTGCATTAAGCAGCTAACATATGTAAGCGGTTCATATGTATTACCTGACTTATCAATGAACGCTGCCAATGACTTAAGAAAACTCAATGTTGTAATACAAAGGCAATGCGCTACTATGACTACAATTGAATTGGAATTTAGCGGGCTTATAAAACTGAATTTAGAACCAAAGGACCCAAAGCATTATACGAGCGAAATATTAGGCATAACTATGTATTATGATGGTGATTATATTGTTCTAAGTGACTTGGAGTCAACAAAGGCAGATAATAAGCAATACGACGGATTTTATGTGTGTGCAGAATGTGTCAGATGGCGGATTTTGTCAGACGATACATGAGCACAAGGTGACGGTCCTAGTTTGACGGACAGCGCCGGACGGGATAACGAATTACACCTACAGCGCGCAGAACAAGCTTGTAAGGGGCGAGAAGGCAAGCGGCGAGAGCAGCGAGTACGTTTATAACGCTCTCGGCGTAAGGATCGCCAATATCCAAATCCGCGAGAACAAAAACGCCGGAAATCAGAACTCCGACCTCAAGGACGGCAGCCACGGAACGGATTATCTCCGTTTCCTCAAGGACGGAAGATCCGACTGGCAGCGCGTATGGGAGACCGAGATCGGCACGACGGTGCAGAACGACAAGGAGACGGTAACAAGGCACTACACCGTTGACTATCTCTCGATAGCGAACCGCGATATATTCGTGACCGAGGACGGGAGCTATACAACGAGATACGTCTATGACGCAGGCGGTAAGCGTATAAGCGCAGAGTTTGACTACTCGCCCGGAACAAAACGCGGCGAGGCTGGAGAAAACCTGCAAAGCGACATTGCCGTAGAGATAGGCAAGGTCTTCTACCGCACAAGTATTCTCGGCTCTACCCTCTTCGCGGTAGACAAAGCTGGAAACCTAATAGCCCACGCGATCTACGACCCGTGGGGCAAGCCGCTGACCGAGACCTACACCGACAGCAACTATTCAGGCCTCGAAAACCTCAACAACTACACGGGCTACACCTACGACCTGACCCTTGCCCTCTACTTCGCACAAAACAGGTTCTACGACGCGGAACTCCACCGCTTCACGCAAGAAGACGCCGTCAAAGATGGCGCGAATTGGTACTTATATTGCGGAAGTAGCCCGGTGCTGAGGGTAGACTGGTACGGGCTTCTGCCATGGGATTCATGGGATGACTTCATCCATGATTTAGAGCATGATAACCAAGGTATAGTAATCTTATTGCACTGGTTATATGGAGGCGGCAAGGAACTGAATTATGTTAATAATATGTCGTGGTCAAAATATATGACTGCTAACGCGATTTTAACAAAGAAAATTCAGAAAATTGTTAGAGGATACTGTGAGCAGATCAAATGTGGTGAGACTAAATACATTAACGAGACATTTGCGATGGAAATTGAAAATGGTGAGCAAATAATTGGCTATCAATACTTGCATGGCACTAATGCTGATGTTGGAGGATTCAATATAAATGGTACGATTTCAAAAGATAAAAATGGGAATGCAGTCGTCTCTCTTCGCTATACTTGGAATGATATCATAGATCCCAACTTTATGTATGTGACAGATAGCAAAAAAGCTGAATTTGCGAAAAATATACCGTTTGCCCATCCAACAGATTACATTATTCGGATTTCGTGGGATGATGAATCAGTTCTTTCAGCTAATGACAGTTTTACTAGTGGGTGGCTGTCTGGAGCAACTTGGTCACAACCCACAAAGAAAAGTAATCAACAAAAAGGTGGTAGAGGATGAAAAAGCCAATGGTATGGTGGAAATGGAGTATTCTTCTTAGTCTAATAATAGTCCTTTTATTTGTTGCTTTTATATTGGCCTTTAATTCCAAAGAAAGAGATGTTGGTGGGACAATGCCATTCGTAAGCGAAAAAAACGGGCTATATTCGGCTTCTGGAAAGTATTACCTAGTGCTTGAAGTAGTAAGTAAAGATGATATCGAACATTATCGAGTTGTGGTGAAAACGTTAGCGGGCCAAGAAATGCGTTCTGATGAACTGTTTAGAACCAGGGATACGTTTCTGGCTCTTTGGGATGATGATTTGGATAGAGTATGGGCTTATTCCGGTGACGTGGGCATTTACTATTGGGATATAATCAGCGACAAACTGGTCATTAGCCAGTATGCCGAACATAGAGGCGAAAATGTTCCAAAGGCACTAAAGGAAGCACGACCGTTCTTGTTTTAGACGACGTTGGCAACACAGGTGACGGTTCTCTGTGTTTCATAAGTGAACCATCAAACACAGTCATTTTCGTTTGCATTACATAGCATTGAACACATGTAACCGCCCCCTGTGTTTAAGAACACTTACGACAAAGCGGGCAATCTCACGCGAGAGATCGAGCCGGACGGCACGACGAATTACACGTACAGCGCGCAGAACAAGCTTGTAAGGGGCGTGAAGGCAAGCGGCGAGAGCAGCGAGTACGTCTACAACGCTCTCGGCGTAAGGATCGAAAACGTACAAGTCCGCACTAACAAAAACGCGGGCAATCAGAACGCCGACCTCAGGGACGGAAGCCACGGGGTAGACTATATGCGCTTCCTAAAGAACGGAAGGGCAAGCTGGCAGCGCGTATGGGAGACTGAGATCGGCACGACGGTGCAAAGCGACAAGGAGACGGTAACGCGGCGCTACGTTGTGGACTACCTTTCGATAGCCAACCGGGATATCTTCGTGACCGAGGACGGGAGCTACACGACACGGTACGTCTACGACGCAAGCGGAAGAAGGCTGAGCGCGGAATTCGACTATGCACCCGGAACAAAGCGCGGCGAGGCGGGAGAGAATCTCCAAAGCGACATAGCCGTAGAAATCGGCAAAGTCTTCTATCGCACCTCAATTCTCGGAAGCACTCTCTTCGCGGTTGACAAAAACGGCGAGGTTATAGCCCACGCGATCTACGACCCCTGGGGCAAGCCGCTGACAGAGACCTACACCGACAGCAACTACAGCGGCCTCGAAAACCTCAACAACTTCACGGGCTACACATACGACATAACCCTCGCCCTCTACTTTGCACAGAACAGGTTCTACGACGCATCCATCCACCGCTTCACGCAAGAGGACACCGCCAAGGATGGTGCGAACTGGTACGTATATTGCTTCAATTCTCCTGTCTTGTATATTGACTACTACGGAGAAGATAGTTATGTGTTCTATGACCCTTTCTGTTTTAAGGATTATGATATGGAAGCACAAGCCCGTCTCTATGCGTCTGAGCTTACAAAAATTACTCATACAGCAACACATATCATAGCCATGAGCACCGAGGCTGCATTAAGGGATGCGTGGAACAGCATGGGCGAAGAAGGTAAGAAAAAAATAGACGCGGTTGTTTTGTTTTGTCACGGAAATAGTCGTAGCATTCGTATCTATACTGACCCAAACTCATTTATTGAAGGTAGCAAATATACTCATGTTAACATTGAGCCGGAATTTTTTTATAGTGGCCTAACCCGACAGAATATTACTTATTTCTTTACACTGGGTTGCCTGCATGGAGATAGTGTCTATGACACTCGAGCCGAGACAAACGTAGCGATGACGATATTTAACTCTACGTGCATGACCGTGGATGCAGTAATAGCATCTGATAGAAATGTTTGGCATAAAAATTCTTCAACTGTTCTTTCTTCAGCAGCAACAAAAATCGAAATAGAAATTGTTGATGGGAAAAAGAAATTTAAAGTATCAAAAGATTATGATAATATGGGTGATGGTTTTAAGGTGTACAGAAGAAATAAAGCATCATCTAAGCCTGATATTGCATATATTGGCAATTCGTTCTTGTCATTTACTGAACTATATAATGCAACAGAAAAAGTAATGCCAAGGCGTGTTGGACTAATTTCTGAAGCGGAATTGAGTTCTGCAGCACATGGTGAAGTATCGTGGAAAGAGATCAACGTGCGGGCTGCCCCGGGAACGGCGTATGATTCAATAGGAATGGCTCATAAGGGAGACACATTTTTGTGCTACGGAAGTGTATGTGTTGGGGGAAAAAAAGAAGAGTGGGTGAGGGTAAGCTTTTTGAGTGGCGATATGCAAGGGAAATCTGGATATGTAGCTAAAAAGGGGGTCAACGTGTGTGAATAAGACAAAGCTTCAACTGCATTCTGCCGTAATACTGATATTAACTCTTTGCGCTTGGGCATATTTGGCATCTTGTGGAGTAAAGAAAGAGCCACAAATCTATTATAATCACGCAGATGAAAAGCAACTAACAAATGATAAATCGCCAAGCATTCCATTGGATGTTCCTATTATTTCTGAAGAAGATGAGAGTATTATCATAGAGTGCACAGTTTTATCGGAAGAAAGGTATGATAATGACGGTCAAAACACCGTAGAAGTCAATTACCTTCTTCCAAATGAATGGTCTTTAAATGCAATAAAAAAACATGCGGAAGCTTATGGAAACGCACGTCATAAAGAAGACTTTTCGATAACTCGCCTTTTTTTGAGATACTATGATTATGATGAAGAATATCTATATAGAACTCACGATATGTCACTTGTGGATGTACGCTTGGATGTACGCTGGACAGAAGATCAAGATTCTTGTATGCTTACAGCATATTTTCGCGATGAGCGCTATGAGCCAACCGAAGCTGAGATCAAACTATATTCAGAGTTTCAGGAGCAATTTTTCGAAATAGCTGGGCGATATGCTGCAGAATGTTTTTCAAGAGATTCTGTTTATCACTCTTTGAATGCTCCGATATACCAACAGGTATCCGAGAAAATGGGAGTTGATGAAGAAACGTTAATAGATTTGAGAATAAAAATCACGAATTATTGTCTTGGATACATGCCATACTGCGTCAATGAGGACTGACAGAACAGATGTGCTAAGCAAAAGGACACAAGGGGGGTCTTTTGTGCTGTGCCGGCATCTGAGACAGAAGCCCTCTCGGATATACCATCACCTCCACCTACGACGCGAACGGAAACATAACGAGCCGGACCGACGAGAACGGCACGGAGACTACATACGAATACGACGCAATAGGCCGCCTGACGAAGAGAAGCGATTCGGACGGTCAGGTCAGTTATACCTATGACAAGGTCGGCAACGTAACCACGGCGGCAAGTGACGCCGGAACTGTGAGTTTTGCGTATGACGAGCTATACAGAACGGTAAAGGTCACAAACGAGGACAATTCCGAAACGACTTACACCTACGACGCTGCGGGAAAGCGGCTTAGCATAACGTACCCGGACGGGAAGGCTGTGGAGACAGCTTACGACGAGCTCGGGAGGGTAATGAGCTTGACCGATCACGACGGAACGGGTATACTGTACGTAAGAGACGCGGAGGGTAGAGTAACGAAAGAAACCTACGCGGACGGGAGCACGACGGAGTACGCCTACAACGCGGCGGGACTGCTGACGCTTCAGAAAGAGGTAACGAAGGATAACGAAACGCTGCGGCAGATAGTCTACGCCTACGACGACGCGGGTAACCTTACGAGCGAGAACAGAAGCGGTGTGGGGATAGAGCGCAAAGACGAGCTTGTACGCTACTACTACGACAAGGCTGATCAGCTTGTTAAAACAAACGTCGAGGGCGAGGTAAAAACCTACACTTACGACAAGGCGGGTAATCTTCTTTCCGACGGCGAGAGCACGTACACTTACGATATACAGAACAGGCTGCTTACCAAAACGAACGCCGACGGCACGACGACCTACAGTTACGACAAGGCGGGTAACCTAACGCGAGAAATCGCGCCGGACGGGATAACGAACTACACCTACAGCGCGCAGAACAAGCTCGTGAAGGGCGAGAAGACGAACGGCGAGAGCAGCGAGTACGTCTACAATGCTCTCGGAGTAAGGATAGAAAACGTACAAATCCGCGAGAACAAAAACGCGGGCAATCAGAACGCCGACCTTAAGGACGGAAGCCACGGAACTGACTATCTCCGTTTTCTCAAGGACGGCAGAGCAAGCTGGCAGCGCGTATGGGAGACTGAGATCGGGACTACGGTGCAAAGCGACAAGGAGACGGTAACGCGGCGCTACGTTGTGGACTACCTTTCGATAGCCAACCGGGATATCTTCGTGACCGAGGACGGGAGCTACACGACACGGTACGTCTACGACGCAAGCGGAAGAAGGCTGAGCGCGGAATTCGACTATGCACCCGGAACAAAGCGCGGCGAGGCGGGAGAGAATCTCCAAAGCGACATAGCCGTAGAAATCGGCAAAGTCTTCTATCGCACCTCAATTCTCGGAAGCACTCTCTTCGCGGTTGACAAAAACGGCGAGGTTATAGCCCACGCGATCTACGACCCCTGGGGCAAGCCGCTGACAGAGACCTACACCGACAGCAACTACAGCGGCCTCGAAAACCTCAACAACTTCACGGGCTACACATACGACATAACCCTCGCCCTCTACTTTGCACAGAACAGGTTCTACGACGCATCCATCCACCGCTTCACGCAAGAGGACACCGCCAAGGATGGTGCGAACTGGTACGTGTATTGCGAAAACGAGCCGTTGCTACATCTTGATTATAATGGCCTAATGCCTGTTTGGCTCCTTCAAGCGCTTTCTGGCGCCTACATTTCTGGTTTAATTCCTGAAAAATATATTGGCTCAATAGTAATTCTTGCTAATATGGTTTATCGGTCACAAGACTTTGCGGATAAAGCAAAGGATCTTTCAACTAATTTGCTTACTATTTTGGACATCTTTCGCGAACTTGATGAAGAGGTAAGAGATAATAGTCCTAATAGGCAAGCGATTTTTCTATCCTTTCATGAAATAGCCCAAATTGTTGCAGCAAAACAGATATTAAATACATATGGGTTGCCACCAGAACTAGAAAAAATAACAGCTGACTTTAAAGAGATGGACATCTCATTGGGTGATTATGTTTGGGAAGTAAAGCCAGGCTATGCAGCTTATAGCAGCTTTTTGAACTCAATTAATAAATATGTAAATAATTACTCAAGAACCAAGCTTCAATCTGAGTATACCACAGATAATGGGCTACATATTCCTGGAGGATTTGTGCCAACAAAAACTATTAATCTATTTTCAATCTATAATATAAAAGTTATGATGTCAGTTGTTTACCAAGGACCTGGCAGAATCGGCTATTTTTTTCAAATAAAGTGTAAAGAAAAGAATGTGCATGCTGAAATAAAGGCAAAAGACGTTGCTTCAATATTACTCCCAGTTTTTGAGGCTGTAGATGATGCTGAAATAACGGGAGAAATCGTAATTATGCTTGTGGCCTTAGTTGCTTCAATTATTGATGGAGCTCCTGGAGATGAAATAGCCGTTGGTGCTATGTTGGCAGAACTAATAGAACAATTTGCAGCATCTCCAAGTTTGTCATAAGGAGGACAGGGTAAAATGACTGAATACGGTTTTCATTATCTTGTCGCAAATCAAGAAGAAGTCAAAAAACTTGTTGATTCATTTAAGCGAAGGGAAAAAAAGAGCCAGTTTGACCTTGAGTTGGAGAAGAAATATGCTCCGCTATTGCTAAACAGCAAAATGAAGGAAGAAAACAGGGAAATATACGATAAGCTTTACCGTGAGTATAAGCTTAGATTGAGTGCGGAGTTGGAAAAAACATTGTTGCTACGATCAGGAAATATATTAAGTGTGTATCCGATTTTAGAAACTGAGTGGCAGGAAAAAAATAATACTTGGGTAAAATTTGACTCGAGGCCGAAAGCGTTAGCACAAAAATATGCGTCATTATTTGCGATTCGAGACAAAAACGGTAAAATAGGCCTTCGCTTCCTTCGACAAGGAAACTGCTTAGGTGAAACGTACTTTCAAAGCAAATCAGAACTGCCGGGTCTTCTTTACAAATTTTTTCCCAACGATAATAACCTCGACGTATATACAGAGGCAATAGCCGCGATCCATACAAGCAATTCATTTTATACGCTTTCAGAATTGCTGGGCTTTCCTTTACTTTTGCCAACGGACTGGGAGAAAAGGTGGAAAACAGAAGCCATTACCGAACACCTTTTCATCATTTGTTAGTAATCAAACACAAGAAGGCAAGCGGCGAGAGCAGCGAGTACCTTTACAACGCCCTCGGAGTAAGGATCGAAAACGTACAAGTCCGCACCAACAAAAACGCGGGCAATCAGAACGCAAATCTCAAGGACGGCAGCCACGGAACGGACTATCTCCGCTTTCTCAAGGACGGCAGATCAAGCTGGCAAAGAGTATGGGAGACTGAGATCGGCACGACGGTGCAGAACGACAAGGAAACCGTCACAAGGCACCACGTTGTGGACTACCTCTCGATAGCAAACCGCGATATATTCGTAACCGAGGACGGGAGCTATACAAGCCGATACGTCTACGACGCAAGCGGAAGAAGACTGAGCGCAGAATTCGACTACGCCGAAGGTACAAAGCGCGGCGAGGAAGGCGAAAACCTGCAAAGCGACATTGCCGTAGAGATAGGCAAGGTCTTCTACCGCACAAGTATTCTCGGCTCTACCCTCTTCGCGGTAGACAAAGCTGGAAACCTAATAGCCCACGCGATCTACGACCCCTGGGGCAAGCCGCTGAAAGAGACTTACACCGACGCGAACTACTCCGGCCTTGAAAACCTTAACAACTACACTGGCTACACCTACGACCTGACCCTCGCCCTCTACTTCGCACAAAACAGATTCTACGACGCCGATACGCACAGATTTACGCAAGAAGACTGGGCAAAGTCAGGGGTAAACTGGTATGTGTATTGTTATAATAGTCCGATAATATGGACCGATTTTCTTGGGCTTTACTCTGATGTGACACTTTATGTTAATGGAAAAGAACTAAATGGGGTTGCTATCCTTGAGAAGGGAAAAACATACATTAGAAAAAGCGCGCTAAGTGCGTTTTTCCTTCGTACCGGAATATATCCAATTAGTTCATATTTACCTGAGAATAATTATTTATTGGTTGGAGATCAGAAGCTATATTTTGAAACGATAAATGACGAGTGCGTAATTGGTTTACGAAAGCTAACGGATGCAACAGGTTATTCTGATACACTTAGTTGGTGGTATGAAAGCGGAAATATAGTTGTAACGATTAATCCAGCTATGAAAGGCGCACCAGTACAGGTAATTCGGAAAGGCAACCAGATTACAATAACGGCATATGTAGAATTTATAGGGGATTGGAATCAAGAAGCTGACTTTTTGGGAAGAAAATTCTCATATGCGCAGCTTGCAGTAATGGGCATAAAGAATAATTGGTCAGGATATTATGAGGGAAGCGAATACGATTTATTTGGGGACTATGAAAAGGTACATGTAAATGTGAATATAAATGCCGAATATATTGAGAACGGTGAACTGGGTTTTGGAACAAGCAGGAGGGGGCAGAGATATTTGCCTATCTATATATGCACTTCAAAAGACGATGGAGAAGAACACAGAGCCCATACAGAAGGAAATGCCAGCTATGAAAAGTGGAATGTTAGAAATAAAAATAATAAAATGTTTCTGCATAATCACATATATTGCAGTACTGATGAGGGCGTTGTCGATTATTATTACAGTTCGAGTAATTTTATGCAAGTTGCGGCTCATGAATTTGGACATATCCTTGGATTAGGTGATGCGTATAAAACTGAACATCAATCTGAAGCAGCTGACACATATGAAATACCATTCAATGAGCCGTGGAAAGGCGACATGATGAGAAATGACGGATATGTCACTCCCAATGATATTGAAATGATGTTGGAAGCATGGAAAATGAATGCATGGCAGGCTTTTGTTTCTGACGATCCGTCAAGATTTGGCACCTCGCCTGTAATTCATTTGGAAAAGAGCAAATGAAAAAGAATTATTTTGTTGCAAACACAATGGAAGGCAGAGGTGAGCGGATATGAAGAAAAAGCTGATAAAAATAATCGCCTGCACTGTTGCGATTGCGATCGCTGTTGGCGGAATCATACTGTTTATTACCAGAGACAGAATACTGTCGCAAAGCAAGAAAAACGCAGTAAGCATTGATGTTGCTTTGTTCAGCAAGAGATATGATGGGGTTGAGTTTGCACATTCTTTATCTGACGAGGAATTTGAACATTTTCTTAAGCTCATCGATGAAGGAAAAACCGTTGTACAAAAGCGCCCGACACATTGGGATAGCTTTGTGCGGGACTTTGAAATAGAGATTATAGTAAGGTATATAGATGGTTCAAAAGATGAACTTTTAATTAGAGAGGATTCAGTTTTACGGTTGGTTGATTCATACGGATTTCTAAGGGCTCCGCGCCTCGTTTGCCTGGAAAATTCAGAGATCTATGATTGGGCAAGCAGTTTTTTCCCGACCTATCATGAACCGTGCAGTAAAAATGAGGTAGTGGATTATTTCTTGGAGAATCAGGATAAGTTTAACGACTTGCTGCACTTTTTTGAGAATCAGGAATGGACGTCGGTATATATATCGGAAATATACGGAATAAGAATTGATGGCAAAAGAGCGGATGAAGAGCAGAAAGCAAAGTTAGAAATTGGATTAAACGGCTGGGACATATATGATGTGTTCTCAAGTATTAATTATAAGTGCAAGGAAACTGAATACTGTGTATTTGAGTGTAAATATGGTGCGAGCCACGGCGTTTGCTTCCATTATAAAGCGCCAGAACCATTCGAAGAAAATATCATAGATAATTGGTATTATTATCTATATCTGCCAGAATAAGCAACTTTCTTATCCCCTCGGCAACGTAACGACCTACACGTACAACAGAGATAACCGCCCCATTACCACCACCTACGCAGACGGGAGCACGGTAACGTATACGTACAACGCCCTCGGACAGACTGAGACGGTGACGGATCAGCTCGGCGGAGTAACGCTGTATACCTACGACGCTGCGGGCAGGCGGAAGACAGTCACCGATGCGGAGAGGCACGTTACGGAGTATTTCTACAGTACAGCGGGAAGCGTGACGAAGACGACCATCGACGGCGAAGGGAACAGCGTAACGTACACCTACGATTCTGTCGGCAACGTGAAGACGTATACCGACGCAATGGGGAACGTGACAAAATACGAGTACAACAAAAACTACCAGACGGTAAAGGTAACAGATGCGCTTGGCAACAGCGCCATAACAAGCTACGACGCACTCGGCAGAGTAACGCAGTCGACGGACGCAGAGGGCAACGCGACGGCATATACCTACGACGAAAACGGAAACGTACTCATCGTAACCGACGCGCTCGGAAACAGCGTAACGTACACCTACGACAGCAGGGGCAGGACCGCAACCGCAAAAGACAAGCTCGGTTCTGTCACAACGTACACCTACGACGCGAAGGGCAACGTAACGAGCACGAAGGACGCAGCAGGCTACAGCACGCGCTACACTTACGACGCGCTCGGTAATCTCATGAAAACGACAAACCGGATGAACGAGAGCGTGAGCTATACCTACGACGCTATGAGCCGGAGGGTCAAGGAGAAGAACGAGCTCAACCAGACGCGGGAATACGAATACGACGCGAACGGAAACGTAACGAAGCGTACCGACGAGAACGGAACGGAGACAACATACGAATACGACGCAATAGGCCGCCTCATAAAACGAGAGGACAGAGACGGTCAAGTCAGCTATACCTATGACAAGGTAGGAAACGTAACCTCTGCGACGAGCGACGCCGGAACGGTGAGCTTTGCGTACGACGAGCTATACCGCACGGTGAAGGTAACGAACGAGGACGGAACGGAAACAAGCTACACCTACGACGCGGCGGGAAACAGGCTGAGCGTAACCTACCCGGACGGCAAGGCGGTAACGACGGCTTACGACGAGCTCGGGAGGGTTTTATCCTTGACCGACCACAACGGAACGGGTATACTGTACACAAGAGACGCGGAAGGGCGCGTCACCAAAGAGACGTACACCGACGGGAGCACGACGGAGTACGCCTACAATGCGGCGGGACTGCTGACGCTTCAGAAAGAGGTCACGAGGGATAACGAAACTCTGCGTCAGATAGCGTATACCTACGACGATGCGGGAAACCTGACAAGCGAGAACAGAAGCGGAGTAGGGATAGAGCGTAAAGATGAGCTTGTGCGCTACTACTACGACAAGGCTGATCAGCTTGTTAAAACGAATATTGAAGGAGTTACAACAAGCTACACCTATGACAAGGCGGGTAATCTTCTTTCCGACGGCACGACGAATTACACGTACAGCGCGCAGAACAAGCTAATTAAGGGAGAGAAGACGAACGGCGAGAGCTCGACCTACGTTTACAACGCCCTCGGAGTAAGGATAGAAAACGTACAAATCCGCACAAACAAAAACGCGGGCAATCAGAACGCCGACCTTAAGGACGGCAGCCACGGAACGGACTATCTCCGCTTCCTGAAGGGCGGAAGATCAGACTGGCAGCGCGTATGGGAGACCGAGATCGGCACGACGGTGCAGAACGACAAGGAAACTGTCACAAGGCATTACGTTGTGGACTACCTCTCGATAGCCAACCGGGATATCTTCGAAACAGAGGACGGAAGCTATACCACAAGGTACGTCTACGATGTAAGTGGAAGACGCATTTCAGCCGAGTTTGACTACGCGCCCGGAACGCACCGAGCTGAAGCGGGCGAAAACCTGCAAAGCGATATTGCCGTCAGCATAGGCAAAGTCTTCTACCGCACGAGTATTCTCGGCTCTACCCTTTTCGCTGTCGACAAGGACGGAAACCAAATCGCCCACGCGATCTACGACCCCTGGGGCAAGCCGCTGACCGAGACTTACACCGACAGCAACTACTCAGGCCTCGAAAACCTCAATAACTACACAGGCTACACCTGGGACATAACGCTAAAGCTCTACTTTGCACAGAACAGGTTCTACGATGCAAGCAACCACCGATTCACACAAGAAGACGCCGTTAAGGACGGTACGAACTGGTATGTGTATTGCGGTAACGAGCCGTTGCTTAGGGTGGATGTGTGGGGACTAACTCCTTATGATAATCTTAGGTCGGTTGATTGGAACCGCACATTACAGCGCAAATATAACGGAGAAGTTTATTATTCTATAAGAAGCATCGCAGACAGTATATCAACTACAGGCAAGCTCCAATATGAGCCGTATGATAAAGGCACAAATACAGCACGCTTTATATGGGGGTATAATGGAAAAAGTGTTGAGATAACATACGATCTAAATGAAGTTCCACGCAAGCAGTTTCTCTGGACTACTGTTCCGGAAAATGGCGTAATAATAAGTGGAACCGCTTAAGCCTCATATGGTACATATACACTCTCACTCCTATATTATAACAAAAGAGTATATATAAAGAAATCTGACCTTCTTTCGATTTTCTATGAAAATTTTGGAGAAGCATTCCCTGTAACAGGGGCTGAACTGCCTTATGAACCTGAAAAATGGAATATAAGTGGAATTCAGGAACGTACAAACTGTTATGCATATGCATTAGACATGCAGTCACATGTGGACGGGAAAAGGTTTTTATCTAATTCTGAGGTTACGAGCATTTTTAATAGATTATATTGTGAAGGATACTCACCTGAACAGAATATTTTTGCTTTACAACCAGGAATGTATATAGGAATAAAATTTAGTAGAATGATGGTAAAAGACCTTTCGGATTTTTATGAATTCTGCTACAGAGATATGGTAGCAAATACTTCAATTGATGTAATAAAAATCAATGCAGGAAGCCCTGTGCCAGCAGGTTATTATCGCGTATGTTTAGTTGTCAGCTCATATGATTATCACTGGTATAGGCAAAATTCTGATGGATCATGGTCGCACAAACCTTCAGATCGGCCTGTGACAAATTTAGATAATAGCGGGCGGGTAATATATGATCCACGAACTGCAGATCGAGGAGATTATACAAAGGTGGTTGGCTTTTATGCAATTAAGAAAATTTAAAGCGATAATGGTGCTGCAATCTATTCTGCTAATTTTTGCGATGCTGCTTTCGGGATGCAGGCCTACAATAAGATATGGAAGAGATTTAGAAGGAGAAAACTTATCAGATATGAGGTCGGTAATAAAAACCATTCCGCGTGGAGTATGGAAGGATATAATGCAGGCGCACATTTTAGAAACGGATGATAATGTTTCTGCTGATTTTTCCGATTTAGAGGATGCGCCTGAAATGGAAATATACAGCAGCGGAATCTTTTGCTATAAGCTTTCAAATAACTACTATCTTTACTTTTGGATGCATTTCGATAACGATAAATACGATAATAAAAAATTAAAATTAGTTTTGGATACAATTACGATATCATCTGGTTCTCTAGAAGAATCAGTTCTGTTTTTGGACAGAGATGAATTCCCCGAAGCACTAGAAATCGTTAAATCAGAGTTCTTTAGTTGAAATAACGACTGTGGTGCACCGAATACATGAACAACACAGGGGACGGTTCTCTGTGTTGCTCTGAGCGTAACAGACAGTGCCGGACGGAGCGCAACGTATACTTACGACATGCGCTGGCACGCGCACAATCATTGCTTGTACAAATAAATAGCATTAACAAAGCCATCAACCAATTTCTACCGGTTGATGGCTTTCTTTTTTTGTAAAAACATGTCACAAAAGTCAGAACTAAACGGAAAATTTAAGTATAAACCGAAAAATGTCGAAAAGCCTATTTAAAAACACGTTGTCTGCAAATGCTCCGTTGCGCAACACGCGGGTTTTAAAAATTTATAACACACTTATTTATCGGTCGCTATGCACTGCATAATAAATGCAAACAGATTACATTGGGGAGAGTTTTATGTGGGAAAAAGCTGTTGGCAACGTTAGAGATTATTTACAAGTTATTAATTCGCTATCATATGATGAAGTTGATATTTTAAATAATCAAATAACTAGGCTAGAATCGTTAAAATTGAGAGGAGATAATTCAACAGATCTATCGCAATATTATGATACTGCCATTAATGCTAAACAGATGCAGTTAATTTTAAATTGGGAGGAATACGATCTTTTTGAAAGAGTAACAGAAGAATCTTACACACAGCATAAACCTCGATATTACTTTCGAGGACATTATGATTCATCTTTTAGCTTAGTTCCGAGCGTTTTTAGAGATAATTATTGGGCACATGAGGATTATTTTTATCATCAAATAATTGTTGAATGTCCTGAATACTTTTAATTCCTCTACACATCTGGACAAGCTTATAACTATGCAACATTATAATTGTCCTACAAGGTTACTCGATATAACATCAAATCCATTGGTAGCTTTATATTTTGCATGCAAGAATTTTGGATGTGAAAAGTGTAATAATTCAGCAGAAGGAGAAGTAATAGTATTCCCTGTATTTCCGGGGGAAATAGCATATGCCGACAGTGACAGGGCTCTCATGTTATCGTGTATCCCCAGTTTGTCATCTAAGGAGAAGAAACTATTACGGTATTCTGAGCGCATATAAGCTGTTTTATGTAGGCTGCTCACGGGCAAGAAGGAACCTGACTATACTTTTAGATGGTAAAAAAGTCGAAGGATATATTGAACTTCAGAAAAAGAGATTTGAGGAAATAGGATTTCAAATTGTAAGTTCCTCAATGCATTAGAGCATAGATTAGTTTCCGCGGGTTCAAATCCACTATCAAAAACGTAAACCCATCTTGTACGTACCCCATAGACAAAACAGCAGCCCATCCTTATGGATGGGTTCTTTGTTTGGCAAGGGCATTTGAGAAGGTGAATTCAAAGAGCGCGCCTGCGTTTTGGTAATAATTTTTGACTTCTATTTCTTTAATTTTTTAGAGCACCATCAATTATTATATATTCTTAACCTACACTTTTGGAGGCTTTTAGCTTCAAAACTGTTTGTAACCATAAATAGCCGAGTCTTTTTCTTCCTGCTGTAGTAGCTTTCAGGTGGGCGGTTCGCATTCACCTCCCGTGATGACAGGAGGCACCATTCACCAAGAGCACATAGTACTCCCTTGGCGAATGGTGTAAAAATAACTATCACAGTTTCAGCGTATAGAGCAAGCTGCTCTTGCCGCCGTGCTTACGGTATCGCTGCTCAGTTTCCAGCAGTCCGGCTTTGCGCAGATCCTGTAGAGCTCTGCGCACGGTGGATTGAGACAGCTTGAGTTCACGGGCAATGGTGGGGATTGCAGGCCAGCATTCGCCGTCTTTGTTGGCTCTGTCTGCAAGATAGATATAGACGGATTTCGCACGGTGAGGAAGATCCATTTTATATAGAAAATCAAGTCTGCCCATCGGACACCTCCTGCTGCACAGGTTCCGACTCCGTTTCGGCAGTCATTTGCATCTCGGATGGCTGTGCGCCGCCTTTCTTGCCGTCTTTTTCGGCTTGTTTGGGAAGCGGCTTGGGCTGTCTGCTCCTGTTCCGATTTCCTTTGGGTGGCTGATGGTTCTTTGCTTCCGTCTGCTTGGGTTCTGCCATCTCGCCGCCTTCACCGGAAACGTCACCTTCGAGCAGGGCTTCGGGATGATACTTCTTTACGATTCCGTCCATCAGCTCCGCTTTGTTGGCATACCGCACTTTGCGGTTTCCGTTCTCGGCAACGGTATAGGGATGGTCTTTGTCAAACTCTATGCCCCATTTGAAGAACAGCTTTAGGTGGACACGCATCGGGTGGACGCCGGTCTTCATTACTACAAAATCTCCCTTGGGCAGCGATTTCAACTCATCTGGCGTAAGGAGCGGCCTCTCCATCATCTGCAGAGATTCGGATGGATCGTTCTTGCTTCGAGATACGGAGCCGGACATGACGGTGCGGCTTCCAAGTGCCTTTGACAAGGTATCAGCAGACGAGCTGTTGGGAGCAAAGCCGCCGAACAAAGTGATCTGCGTATTGTCCACGATGATTTCGCCGCCCTCTTTGCCGTAGTTTTTCTCGAGCTGGGCAAAGGATTGAATGATTGGGACGATCTGCAGGCGTCTGGATCGGGAAGCGCTGAACATCATCTCCGCGGATTCGATCTTCGGCAGTGTTCCGAACTCATCGCAGAAGAAGACACAGCGGTTCTTGAGTTGACCGCCGTTCTCATCTGCAACGGCCAGGATCTCACGGTAGAGCTGCTGGATGATAAGGGAGATCATGAAGAAGGTGTTGGGGTTTTCCTCCGGCATGATGATAAAGATGGCAGACTTCTCGCGGCAGAACTTCTCGGCATCGATCTCCGTATCGAAGCACAAGAGCTGTTCCAGCTCGGAGTCCAGAAAGGAGTTCAGACGGGACAGTGCTGTTGACATGACGGACGCCATGCTCTGCTCGGCTGTATTCAAGGCGGCTCCGGCGAACCACTTGGCCTTGTGATCGTTGGGAAGCATCTCCATGAGCTGCTGGAACTGATTCTTGCCTTTCTTTCCCGATGGAGCCAGCAGTTCTTGGATGATCTTGAACACAGACACGATGTGTCGTTCCTCCGGCTTGCAGAACTCTGCAACCAGCAGGATCGTCGCTGTCAAGAGTCCTTCGGCTGCATCGTAGAAGTAGGCGTTCTGACCGAAGCTCGCCGCATCCATGCCGGAGAGGATGATGGTCTTAGAGATGATCTTCGCATACTTCTCAGCCTTCGCTTTGTAGACGAGGGTATCGGAATTCGCCTGGTACAGATCCATATACTTATTGACCAAGTGCAGAAGGTTGTTGCCGTTGGATCGGGTTGGGTTACGAAGATCGATCACGGAAACATTATAGCCGTATCCCTTTGCAATGCTGCCGTAGTTGCGCATGACGTCACCTTTGGTATCTGTGGACAGGAAGCTCATTCCGCTTGCGCAGGCATACTCGATGCAGGGGTAAAGCCAGAAGGCGGTTTTACCGACGCCGGCCGCGCCGATCAGAAGCACGTGGACGTCGCCGGTGTCCACCATTGCAGTGGTATTTCCTGTGCATCCGACGACGATGCCTTGAGGAAGTGCCTTGCCGTCTTCGCCTGTAGGAGTTCTGCCATTCTTGGCCTGTTCGCGCCACTTCTTCGGCGTGAATGGGATGTGCTGATACACCCTGCGCTGCTCGCCTTTGGTCATCCAGCGAGCAGTTCCGTGCTGACCGTCGCCGACCGTCTTCGATTTGATGTTGTTGAGGCTGTACACATACGCCAGCAGGGTGATCCCGCCGAGGACGCTGAACATGACAGCGCCGACGATGATCAGAGTTGTAATACCTGACACGGTTCTTCCACCTCGCATTCTTCTTGGTTAAGAGATAAAAGATCCTCGTTCCAGTCCTTGTGTTCGGGAACGAGGATCTTCGCATTGATTCCTTGTGTGAACAGCTTATCGCTGATTCGTTTTGCCGCCGTCTGCCCAGGCTCATCGCTGTCCATGCAGAGGAATACCTCCGAGATATTGGGATTGTCCTTCAGCATCTGAAACAGAACTCTGTCTGACACCGAGCAGGCGGCGGCATAGCTGTGCTGCTGCCAATTCTTCTTGTGCATGGAGATAAAGGACAGCATATCTATCGGCGCCTCGAATAGTAACAGGTACTTGCTTCTGCCGGTCCAGTGAAAGCTGTACTCTGGTATGCTGCTGTCTGCATTGCCTTTGAAGGTGCTTTCGCTTCCTGTTCCGCGCATATTGGCATGGCGAGGGACGCCGTCCTGATCGAAGCCGACGAACACGGCGTTGTGGTACTGCGCTGATTCATAGATCATCTGCTTGTGCGCAAAGGTATAAACCACGTCACGATCCAGCCCTCGGCGGGACAGCAGATAGGCATAAACTCTGCGCATGTTATCATTGCGCGGAGGCAGTTCGAAGGGCTTCGCAGGTCTGCGTTCAATCGGTGGTGATACAGTAAGCGTTCCATTGCATCCCCCGAGCAGATATTCTACCGCCTCGGGGTAGTCCTTGTTGTAGAACCTTCGGACGAAGTCAATGGCGTCACCGCCCTGCTGTTCGTACTGGTGGAACCACAGGTTCCCACGAATGGTGACCTTCTGTGATCCGTCCTGCCATTCGTATTCCGAGCCGGATCGTTTGAGCTTTTCACCCTGAGAGCGAAGCAACTCGCAGAGATTGGTCTGACGAGCCTGCTCTTTTTGCTCGTCAGTAAAGTGAATATATTTCGTTGGCATGAAATCCTCCTCATCCTTGCTTGAGGCCGTGGGCTTGTTTCTTCTCGTCGATCTTTCTCTTGAGTTTCCGGTCAATGGCTCCGGCCTTTCCTTTCTTCTCATCGTCAAGCTGATTTTGAATCATCCTGCTCAGATGATGCAGGAGCCGAATCGCTCCAAGCGCCGCAGACCAATTGCGGTTGGATTGAATGCTGTGCAGGAGCTGCTCGGCATACTGATTGCCATGCTCCACTGCGGAAGACAGATAGGCGATGGCTTTTTCATAATCCCGCTCGATCTCTTTTCCGTAGAGATAAATCTTTCCGAGATGGAATTCCGCATAGTCGTTTCCGTTCTCCGCGGCAATTTCGAAGTCACGGATTGCCCGAAGGATATCTTTGACTTCTGCATCCGTCAGCCTGATCTTTCCGGCAAGATAGGCGGCATAGGGATTCTTCTGCGCGGCGGCTCGTTCCAGATACTCTATTGCATGAGAAACATCCTGCGGCACCACCTCGCCACGATAGAGGAGCTTTCCCATCTGATACTGTCCGGCAGCAAATCCTTTTTCAGCAGAGTCGGTAAGAAGTCGGATTGCCTCGGGGATGTCCTGTAAGAGAAGCTCTCCGTCTAGAAGTGATTTCCCAAGTGTGTACGAGGCATAGCGGTTTCCTTGAGCAGAGGATCGTCGCAGAAGTCTTTCGGCGCGTGGAAGATCCTGTTCTACATCCTCGCCACGGAGAAGTGTTTTTCCGAGCAGGTATTCTGCGTATTGATTGCCTTCGGACACGGCTTCTTCCAGCCAGCGCAAGGCGTAGTCAATGTTTTTTGGAACATCTTCGCCTCGAAGGAACATCTTTCCGAGTCGGTATTTTGCAACACCGCACCCAAGTTCGGCTGCTTCGATCAGAAGATCCACGGCAGTGTTTGGATCGTAGGCGTCACTCTTTCGGTCAAGCATCGCCTTTGCGTTCCGGTATAACTGCCACATCCGGGAACGCTGAACAGATTTCTGCGCAGGAGCATACTCTTGTTCCTCAACCTCATCTGTTTCCGGTTCTGTTGTCTCTGCCTCAACCTCGGCTTGCTCATCCTGCTCGTCTGCGATCAATCTGTCTGCAGATATATTCAGTGCTTCTTGGATGACCACGTTCTTGATCGATTTGAATTCGGGATTTTCCACCAACGGAATCCGTTCCGGCAGTTCCTCTGTATAGGTACGGATGACTTCTTCTCGCTGCTCATACCACAGGTCATAGAGAGAAGCGATCCGCTCGTCAGCGGCAAGGTCAGATACAATTCCGTTTACGATAGCCTTGACGTCTGCTTTCAGATACCCGTATTCGTTCAGCCTGTCTGTTGCCGCCAAAGCGCCGTCTGCGTCATGGATATTCTCCGTTTCGAGAATTGCCTTGAAGCGGAGCTGCGCATCGGTTCCCATTGTGAGGTACCGGTCTGCGACAGCGTTCAGAGCGTCAAAGGAAGACATTTCCTTGGCGGCGACAGCGGTGATCTGTGGAATGCCGGATTCAAAGTCGAAGCAGGAGCAGTCCTCAATGCAGTCCACGCCAAAGCTGTCTTTGGCAATGGCGTCCGCTTCCTCTCTCGAAATCGGGAGTGCGATCCACACGGCGCGAGCCTCCGCTGTTTCGGGATTGTTGAGATCCGCGGGGCCGATCTTCAGTCTGAACACGCCGTCTTCAGCCGTAACGGGGATGTTCTTCCCGTCGTAGACCTCGGGAATCTCATAGTCGCCGGTGACCACATAGAAGCCGTCAATCAGTACGCCGCCTTCATTCTTTCGCTGAAGCTCTCCGATCCTGCGCTTGTCCAGCAGGTAAAGCGAGTCATCCGGGATAGCGGCGACGTCGGGATGGAGATCGTTCTCAATCACGAACTGTCCGAGCTGTTCGTCGTTATGGATATTCGATGCAACCATAACGCTGTCGAGCCCATAGGTCATGTTGATGAGATCCTTGACCGACAAAAGTTCATCGGAGTCCACTTTGCCAAACCGCTGGTCGAAGAGCGCCTGATAGATAGTGAACTGCTCGTCGGAGAGCGAATCCAGGCGCTGGGCAAGGTAGTTCAGTTCCTCCACGGAGGTGGTGTCGAGCCGGAGGTGCTCGAGATCGGGAAGCGGATCGAAGCCGAGAAAGCTGATCTCTTGATAGGTCATATCCTCTCTGCCGGTGATTCTCGCTTTCTGTCTTGCGTCTTTGATCTGCTGGGCTGTGGCGGGAAGATCCAGCACAGCGTAGAAGGGTTCCCAACCGAGCCTGTTTTCCGAGGAAAGCTCGATTCTGATTTTGTCTCTCATAGGCAATTACCTCACTATTT
>Ga0256407_10002399_pt1 | contig 36004 bp, 31 predicted proteins | sample RumenRJG_04DNA_FD_193489 | JGI IMG/M metagenome (GOLD analysis project Ga0256407, IMG submission 193489) | Bovine rumen microbial communities from Lethbridge, Alberta, Canada - RJG_04 | ecosystem: Host-associated > Mammals > Digestive system > Stomach > Rumen | place: Canada: Alberta...
TACGGTCCGCTCACATTCAATATCCGCCCTACCGGATTCAAGCATACCGGACTTTTCCCCGAGCAGGCTGTAAACTGGGACTTTATGGCGGATAAGATACGCAGTGCCGGACGCGAGATAAATGTACTGAACCTGTTTGCGTATACGGGCGGAGCAACTCTTGCCTGCGCGGAAGCAGGTGCTTCCGTGTGTCATGTTGATGCTTCAAAGGGCATGGTGCAGTGGGCACGCGACAATGCCGCCGCTTCCGGACTTACCGAGAAGCCTATCCGCTGGATAGTCGATGACTGCGAAAAGTTCATCGCCCGTGAGATTCGACGCGGACGCAAGTACGATGCCGTTATCATGGACCCTCCGAGCTATGGAAGAGGTCCCGGCGGAGAAGTGTGGAAGCTTGAGGACTGCGTTTACGACCTCGTGAAACTCTGCGCCGGAGTTCTCTCCGACGCCCCCCTCTTCTTCCTCATAAACAGCTATACTACCGGACTTTCACCGTCTGTTATGGGATACATACTCGGAAGTGTTCTCACTGATAGATTCGGCGGCGAAGTAAGCTTCGACGAGATAGGACTTCCGGTAAAATCAACCGGTATGACTCTCCCCTGCGGCTCGACTGCGATATGGCAGAAATAATGTAGCAGCGGCGAAAGCTAACGGCTCAAAAAAGGAAAAATATGGAAAATATAATTGAAATATCCGGTCTGCATTTCAGCTATCCCGCGGAGGAAGGAAAAGAACCTGCGGAGGTGCTGAAGGGCATAGACCTCACAATTAAAAAAGGCGAATTTGTGGCTGTGCTCGGGCATAACGGCTCGGGTAAATCGACACTCGCCAAGCACCTCAATGCCATCCTTATCCCGACGGAGGGAAAGGTTACGGTCGGCGGTATTGACACTGCCGATGAAGCACGTATTTTCGAGCTTAGACAGAAGGCAGGAATGGTGTTTCAGAACCCCGATAATCAGATAGTTTCGTCAGTCGTCGAGGAGGACGTTGCATTTGCACTCGAAAACCTCGGCGTTCCGTATGATGAGATGAGGAAACGCGTAGACGACGCTCTGAAGGCTGTAAATATGTATGAGTACCGTCTCCATTCACCGAGTCAGCTTTCGGGCGGACAGAAACAGCGTATCGCAATTGCCGGTATAATCGCTATGCAGCCTGACTGCATAATCCTCGATGAGCCGACTGCAATGCTTGACCCTCAGGGAAGAAAAGAGGTCATGGCTACTATAAAGAAAATGAACCGCGAACAGGGCATCACCATAGTACTGATAACGCATTATATGGACGAGGCTGCACAGTGCGGACGTATCGTAGTCATGGACAAGGGAAACGTTGTTCTTGACGATACACCGCGGGCGGTATTCTCACACGTTGAACAGGTCAAGGAAATAGGTCTTGACGTTCCGCAGGTAACTGAGCTTGCGTGGGAACTCCGCAAAGCAGGCTGCGATATACCGCAGGATATAATCACCGAAGAAGAATGTGTCGGGGCGATAAAGAAGCTCTTCGACCGCTAACCGAAAAGAGGTAAATACATTGGCAATACTTGAGACCCGTCAGCTCACATATACCTACAGCATCGGCACTCCGTTCGAGAAAACTGCCGTTGACCATGTGGACCTGAAAATCGAAGAAGGCGAAATGGTGGGCGTAATGGGTCACACCGGCTCGGGAAAGTCAACGCTGATACAGCATTTCAACGGTCTTCTCGCACCTACGTCGGGACAGGTCCTGCTCGACGGCAGGGACATATGGGCAGACAAGAAAAAGATTCGCGATGTGCGTTTTCAGGTCGGACTTGTTTTTCAGTATCCCGAGTATCAGATATTCGAGGAGACTGTCTACAAGGACATTGCTTTCGGCCCGCGGAATATGGGACTTGACGAGAAGGAGATAAAGCGCCGTGTACTCGATACCGCGCATGACATAGGTCTGAAAGAGGAGCTTTTACAGCGTTCGCCGTTCGACCTTTCAGGCGGTCAGAAGCGACGTGTCGCAATAGCCGGAGTTATGGCTATGGAGCCGAAGGTACTCATTCTCGACGAGCCGACAGCAGGTCTTGACCCCGCCGGAAGAGACAAGATACTGAGCCATATCAAGGCTTATCACGAGCGCACTAAGAATACTATCCTCATAGTTTCGCATAGCATGGAGGATATTGCAGGGTTCGCGGATAAGATACTTGTCATGAACAAGGCGAAGCTATTCTGCTACGATGACACTGTAAAAGTGTTCGGAAGAGCGGAGAAAATAGCGGAGATAGGTCTTGATGTGCCGCAGGTAACGAAGGTATTTACAGAGCTGAAAAAGCAGGGACTTGACTTCGGCAAAGAGGTCTACACAGTAGGCTATGCCCGCGACCTGCTTCTCAGGCATCTACAGGGAAAGGAAGAGTGAAAAATTGCTGAAGGATATAACTATCGGACAGTATTTCCCGGGAAACAGCATTATCCACCGCCTTGACCCGAGATTCAAGATAATCATTACATTTATATATATTCTCATGCTCTTTACCGGAAGCAATGTCAGCTGTCTCGCAGTAGGAGCGCTATATACGACTGCGGCTGTGATTCTCTCACGCATACCGATAAAGATGTTCTGGAAAAGTGTAAAGCCGCTTCTGCCGTTTCTGCTGATAACGGCTCTGCTGAATCTTTTCCTTGTTGACAGCGGCAAAGAGGTGTTTCACTGGAGATTCATCAAAGTAACCGACGGAGGCATAAATATCAGTGTATTCATGCTGATAAGGATAGTCCTTCTCATTGCGGGAAGTTCTCTCCTGACGTATACTACCTCACCGATAACGCTGACTGACGCTATCGAGAGACTGATGTCGCCGCTGAAACTGCTGAAATTTCCGGTACACGAGCTTGCAATGATGATGAGCATTGCGCTCCGCTTCATACCTACACTCATCGAGGAAACAGACAAGATAATGTCCGCACAGAAAGCCCGCGGAGCTGAGATAGATACAGGAAGCTTCGTTGCAAGGGCAAAAAATATGGTCTCGATACTTGTTCCGCTGTTCATATCGTCGTTCAGACGTGCAGATGAACTCGCAACGGCTATGGAATGCCGCTGCTATAACGGCGGTGAGGGCCGTACAAGACTGCGTCAGCTGCATTCCGCTCCGCGTGATTATATCGCCCTCGCGATAACATTGCTGTTCTATGCAGCAGCTGTAACAGTCGGAATCATAATGAAATAAAAGAGGAAACAACAATGAAACGCAGCAAGAAAAGCAATTTCCGCGCTAAATATGAACGGTTCAGAAAAAGCAGGGCAGCATATTGGCTGTACGATAAGGGGATACTCTACTTCGCCCTCTCTTTCCTGATACCGTCATCTATAATGCTTTTTGCATTTGCACAGCATTCGATACACCCTTTCGGTGATAAACAGATGCTCGTTATCGACCTGTGGCATCAGTATTACCCGTTTTTCAGGGTAGTGCGTGAAAAGCTCATGACGGGCGGTTCGTTCCTTTATTCGTGGGAAAACGGCATGGGTACCAATTTTCTGTCGCTTATTTCCTACTATGCTGCAAGTCCGCTGAACTGGCTGTCAGTATTTTTCGCCGACGACAGTACGCGCGATGCTCTTACATTCATACTCATTGCAAAAATCGGCTTTGCAGGAGCGTTTTTCAGCAGCTTCCTGAGATATACCTATAAGCGCCGCGATTTCTCGATAGTCGTATTTTCGACGATGTTCGCGCTTTGCAGCTATATGCTCGGCTACTACTGGAATGTCATGTGGTTCGATACTGTGGCACTCTTCCCGCTTGTAATGCTCGGAGTGGTTGCTCTCTGCCGTGAGAGAAAGTGGAAACTCTACGCTCTCGCACTGGCGCTTTCACTGTTTTCAAATTATTACATTGCATATTTCACCTGTATTTTTACAGTTTTCATGTTTATATTCTGCCTTATCATTGAAGGCAGAAGCGTGAAGGACTATTTCCGAAAGACAGTAACTTTCATAGTCTCAACTCTTATCGGAGCAGGTCTTGCAGCCTTCATGCTGATTCCGGCTTATTTCGGACTCAAAATGACCTACAGTGTGAATAATCAGTTTCCGAATGAGGCTAAATTCTACGACAAGTGGACGGATATATTTGCTAATCTTATATCGTATCAGGAGCCTGCTACCAAAGAGGGACTTCCTAATTTCGCCTGCGGAATGCTTGCAGTCGTGCTGTTTGGAGTATTCCTCTTCTCAACCGGTATAAAGATACGTGAGAAGATAGCGTCAGTTTTCATGCTCGCGCTCATCGCCGTAAGCTGCAACCTCAATATCCTGAATTATATATGGCACGGTTTCCACGCAACTAATCAGATACCGCACCGCTTTGCTTTCATTTTCAGCTTTGTACTTGTTGCGGCAGCTTTCCGAGCTTATGACATAATGACACAGAGGGGCATAAAGTACTATCAGCTCATTCTTGTGTTTATTGCTCCTGCGGCAGTGCTTTACTGCAAATACTACAGTCTCGCAAATTCGGACGACGGCTTCAAGTTTGAAGGTGCATTCAGAAGCTCTGTTATCATCGCGGGTGCTTATATACTCATATTCATCGCGGCAAAGCTGTTTCCATTCAAGAGAGAAAAGGTGCGCCGCAGTTTACTCAATATCGCACTCTGTGCAACGGTATGCTGTGAGGTTGTCAGCAACGCTAACCTCGGAGTCAGTGCAGTAGGAAGCTCAAGCTACAGCTCATATCCCTATTCCGACCGGCTTGTGCAGAAGATGCTCAAAAGTGCCCGTGAGGACGACCCGTCACTCTTCTCGCGTACAGAGATGACCTACACTTACACCCTCAATGACAGTGCACTCTACGGCTATCACGGAGTTTCACAGTTTTCATCGTCTGCAAACGTATCCGTGACAAAGCTTTTCCGCCGACTTGGTCTGTATTCTTCCGAAGCCGGAAACAGATACTACTACCACATATCAACTCCGGTAGTAAACGACCTTCTCGGTATAAATTATATCATCTCAAAGAGCAATACCCTCAACTGCTGTGATATGTCACTTGAACACATCGACGGAGAAGAAAATGTTCAGCTCTACCGCAGCAAATATCCGATGTCGATAGGCTTTATGATGAACAGTGATATTCTGAATCTGCCGGACAAGCTTGCTGCGAATCCGTTTGAATATCAGAATGATGTGATGAGACGTGCAACAGGCAGCGATATCAACGTGTTCGTTGCACAGCCTGTAAAACTTGCAAATTACGAAAATATAAACGTTAACAAGAGAAGCTTCGGCTCATATACATTCAATGCCGAAAATCCTACAGACAAGTCTAAGACTTTGAAGGCTTCATACGAATTTGCCTGCCTTGACGGTACAGAGCTTTACGGATATGCAAGCAACAGCTCAATAGACTCTGTTGATGTAAGGTGCGGCGAATCAGTAGTCGATACGAGTGTATCCGTTAAGGACTATCCTATCTCATTCCCTATGGGCAACGGCAAGGAAGGCGATACCGCTGTTATAAAGGTACAATTCAACAGTGAAAAAACGTCCGGCAGCTATGAGCTGCTTGTGTATGCGCTTCAGAAAGATGAACTCGATATCGCGTATGATGAACTCGCTGACGAGCAGCTTGAGATAACTGATTTCAGCGATACTGAGATAAAGGGAAAAATAAATGTTAAAAAGCGCGGCATACTTTACCTTTCCATTCCGTATGAAAAGGGATGGAGCGTATATGTTGACGGTGAAAAAACAAATTCCGTCAAGGTGCTTCATTCGATGCTCGGAGCGGAGGTAGGAGCAGGTGAGCATGAGATAACTCTCAAATATTCGCCAGAAGGCTTCAGCAATGGTGTTATCATAAGCGGTGTTTCACTCGCTGCACTGCTCGGACTTGCTGCGGCTGAGTACGTTTACCGTAAAAATAAGAAGCGCAGGATAGCGGAAGCTGCTGTTTCAGAAATTGCTGAAACTGAATCCGCTCCGATTCCGGAGGTGACAAATGAGAAACCTGAAAGTGATGACGGCTTACCGCGGGACTAAGTACCACGGATTTCAGCGGCAGGCAAATGCTGTTACCGTGCAGGAGGTGCTCGAAAAAGCCGTTTCAAAGGTACTGAATGAACCGGTCGGAATAACCGGCTGCTCGCGTACCGATACCGGAGTTCATGCGAGAAACTTCTGCTTCAACGTGAAAACCAACAGCACTATCCGCACTCTCGGCTTCTGCCGCGGAGTAAACGGTGAGCTGCCCGACGATATCTCAATACTGAGCTGTGAGGACGTGCCGCTCGATTTCCATGCGCGGTACGACTGCAAAGGCAAGGAGTACATCTATAAGATGCACTGCAGCGAATCTAAAGACCCTTTTTCGTCTGACCTTGCGTACCACTACCGCAGAAAATTTGATATCGAAGCTGCACGCAAGGCTGCGGCATATCTTGTCGGAGAGCATGATTTTGCGTCGTTTTGTGCAGACTGTACCAATGTATCAACCACAGTGCGCACGATTTATTCTCTTGATATAGAAAATAGTGGTGATTCAGTGATAATGCTTGTAAAAGGCAATGGATTTCTGTATAATATGATTAGGATAATAGCCGGCACTCTCATGGATATCAGTGAGGGCAGGATATCTCCTGATGATATGCCGGAAATACTTGCTGCTAAAGACCGCCTGCGTGCCGGCAGGACTGCTATGGCACACGGTCTTTACCTCAACCGCGTTTTCTACTCGGAAGAGGAAATGTTCAGATAAAAACAAAAGAGGATAACCAAAGGAGGCAGCATAATGCCAATGTATGACGCCAACGATATCGTTGAGCAGAAAAAAAGAGATAAACGAAGAAAGCGTCTGCTGAAACTTACTGCACTTCTGCTTGTGGCAGGCACCGGCGCGGGAATGTATTTTTCGCGCGAATCATGGCTGCCAAAGCTAAGAGGAATAGGCAAGCAGTATCAGATAATAGTCAATGACGGACGTCTCGCTGAGGGAAATTTCCCGATAGAAATAAACGGCGGTGCGGATTATCAGATGGCTTGTTCTGAGGAAAATGTTATAGTTATGAGTGACGCTTACATATACTTTTACAATACGGAAGGCGGTGAAATAAAACGTCGTCAGCACGCACTTTCTAATCCCCTGATGGAAGCTTCAAACGGCAGGGCACTGCTTTTTGAAAGCGGCGGAGATGAATTCAGCGTCGAGGACAGCGATGGGGTGCTGTACGACCACAAGCTTGAAAAGAACATAATGTTCGCACGTATCAGCAAAGACGGCTATGCGGCTGTTGTAACAACTTCTGATAACTATGCCTGCGAGATAAAGGTCTACGACCGCAAGGGCAGTGAGATATACGGAAGAAAATGCATAGAGCGTGTGAACGATATCAGCTTCAACAACGACAGCTGTGGATGCGTTATAAGCTATTTTTACGCAGAAAACGGCTCACTTGTAACATCGGTTCAGGAGATATCATTTTCCGAAGAAAAAGAAAAATGGAGTTCACCGGGTCTTGATACGCTCGGACTTGATGTTTATGGCTTTGAAGGAGGCGCATTTGTGCTCGGTATCGACGCCTGCGGCTATGTAGACAGCCGTGGACAGATAACTTCGCTTTACCGGTATGAGGGGGAACTGGAAGGCGGTTCGAGCAGTAACGGAAAATCGGCTGTTATAATCAACAGCGACGACAGAAGAAAGTATGTAATGGCACTTTTTGACGGCGGAAGCACTGAGCCGAGGATAATCGATTTTGATAGTCCTCTCGTTGATGTTACCGTAAAAGATGACATTGCTTATGTCATGAAGAGTGACTCTGTGCTTGCATACGATTTTAACGGAGAACTACGTTCAACTGCGTCTGTAAACGATTCATATATCGGTTTCGAGAGAAATAGTGAATATGTATTCCTGAAAAGCTATAATAAGATTGACAGAATTAATTACGAATGTTAAATTAATGAAGGGAGGTCACGCGGACCTTTCCGCGTACAGTCTATGGGAAGTCAATTTTGGTGGTTCTACGATATTATCGCGATTGCGATCCTCCTCATCTGCATATTCCTTTCAGCAAAAAGAGGCGTGCTGAGAGGAAGTATTGCAGCCGTAGGATGTGTTATAGCGATTGCACTTGCATTCGGAGTAAGTACAAGTGCTGCTGACAGCGCATATCGGAATACTATGAGAAGCTCAAATATCAAAAAAGTTTCAAAGGTGATAAAGAAAGACGTATTTATGAATAAGTATTCGGCTTATCTTGAATCACTTGGAGTTAATATTACACCGAGTACCGAAAAGCTCGATAGTATTTTTTCTTCAAAAGAAGGAAATTATGACGAGGCTCTGTGCAGCTATATCAATAACGTTAACGGCAGAAGAATCTATGAAGACGATGAGGCTTTAGAAGTCGTACATGAGGGATATGCCGTTGTTGTCAGCGAAATAGTTTCGCAGTGTATGAGCAAATATACCGCAGAGGTAGCTGCAAACGAGATACGCAGAGACCCCTCAGGTATGAATGAACTTATTCCTATGATACACTACCGCGAGGACGGAGACCCCGTACCGCCGGCTAAGTTTATCACTGATAACTATACGGCTCCGGCATACGTTACTATATATAAGCTTACCGGTATAGTTATTATCTTTGCCGCAGCACTTCTGCTGACACTGTTTACATCATTTTCAATTGCCAGCAAAAGTGAGCCGACACGTACGAGTGAATACATTATCGGCGGATTTACAGGTGTGTTCACAGGTGCAGCCATAATATTTGTTGCAGCGGCTTTAGTTCGGCTGTGGGCAGTTCTCGGAAGCAACGAGATGCTGTTCTTCAATAACGAAGTTATCGACAAATCAATAATTTTCAAATATTTCTACAACATTGTCTCTAAAATCTGAGACGTAAAGCAAATTCATTAACAGGAGGAACAACAGGATGATAATGTGCAGCAACTGCAAGAAGCGCCCCGCTGTGGTATTTATTACCTCTGTACAGGGGAACGAAAAAAAGAACGAGGGTCTTTGCCTTGCCTGCGCAAGAGAGAAAAAGATACCGCAGGTCTCTGAGTATATGGACCGTCTCGGCATAACAGATGAAGAGATAGACCAGCTTTCAGACCAGATGATGGGTATGCTCGACGGCGATTCATTTGAAATGGGCGGCTCAGGCATTATGCCGGAGTTCATATCAAATATGTTCGGTGACCCTAAGGATGAAGGTGCATCAGAGGACGAAAACTCTGCGGCTGACGATGAACCGAAAGAACCCCGCAAAAAGAGTATCTTCGGCAGAGATAAGACTGAAAAGAAGAAAAGAGAAAAGGAACTCAAATTCCTCGGAAGCTATTGTACTAACCTCTCACAGAAAGCCGCTGACGGTCAGCTCGACCGTATAATCGGCAGAGATAAAGAAATTGCGCGTGTAATCCAGATCCTTTCGCGCCGTACAAAGAATAACCCCTGCCTCATCGGTGAACCCGGTGTAGGTAAAACTGCCGTTGCTGAGGGTATCGCTCAGCGTATAAACGAGGGAGACGTTCCGTTCAATCTTGCGAATAAGAAGGTATACCTTCTCGACCTTACCGCTCTTGTTGCGGGAACACAGTTCCGCGGACAGTTCGAGAGCCGCGTTAAGGGTCTCGTAGACGAGGTAAAGCGCGAGGGCAATATCATACTCTTCATTGATGAGGTGCACAACCTTGTAGGAGCAGGCGATTCTGAGGGCTCGATGAATGCCGCTAATATCCTCAAACCCGCACTCTCACGCGGTGAGGTGCAGGTGATCGGTGCTACAACATTCGGAGAATACAGAAAGTACATCGAAAAAGATTCAGCACTTGAGCGCCGTTTCCAGCCTGTTACCATTTCTGAACCCAATATCGAGGATACTGTCAATGTACTGCTTGGAATCAAGCAGTATTACGAGGATTACCATAAGGTCCATATTTCCGATTATCTCATAAGGGTTTGTGCTGTACTTTCGGAGAGATACATTACTGACCGTTTCCTGCCCGACAAGGCTATCGACCTCATGGACGAAGGCTGTGCCCATGCGTGCATACGCTCTCCCGAGATAGCGGCATATGCAAATGTACAAAAAGAAATAGAGACTCTTGAAGGTCTTGAAAAGGAACTTTCAGAGCAGAGTGAACCGGATTATCAGGCACTTGCCGAGGTCAAGAGCAAGCTCATACACGCTCGCGACGATGCTGAAAAACTCCGCGAAAAGGCTGAAAATGTTCAGGTGACAGAGGAGGATATCACAAAGGTAGTTGAGCTTTGGACCGGTATCCCTGCAAGCAAAATCGCTGAGACAGAGTTTCTCAAAATTGCAAAGCTTGAAGGACAGCTCAAAAAGCGTGTACTCGGTCAGGACGAAGCAGTCGGAGTTCTTACACGCGCAATAAAGCGTACAAGAGTTCAGCTCAACAAGCGCCGCAGACCGGCTTCGTTCATTTTCGTAGGACCTACCGGAGTCGGCAAAACTGAGCTTGTAAAGGCTCTGTCTGAGGAGCTTTTCGATTCGACTGAACCGCTTATCCGTCTCGATATGACAGAGTATATGGAAAAGCACTCCGTTGCACGAATGATAGGTTCGCCTCCCGGATATGTCGGCTACGACGAGGCTGGACAGCTTACTGAAAAGGTACGCCGCAAGCCGTATTCGGTAATTCTTTTTGACGAGATAGAAAAGGCTCACCCTGACGTTATGAATATCCTCATGCAGATTCTTGACGAGGGACACATCGATGATGCACAGGGCAGAAATATCAACTTCGAGAATACGATAATATGTATGACTTCTAATGCCGGTTCGACCGATAAGAGCGTAGGTGTAGGCTTCAACCGCACTGAAAACGAAATATCACGCGATAAGGCAATGAAAGGACTCCGCGAATTCCTGCGCCCTGAATTTATCAGCCGTATCGACGAGATAGTAGTGTTCAGACAGCTCACCAAGGAGGACTTCGCACACATTGCGGCTCTCATGATAGACGAAATGAAGGAACCTCTCGCTGAAAAGAAAATCACTATCACTTACGACCAGCCTGCACTCGACCTCATTGCTGAAAAGTCGTTCGGCAAACCGTACGGAGCAAGAGATATCCGCCGTGTTATCCGTCAGGAGATAGAGGATAAAGTGGCTGAGCTTATAATCAATGATTCGTCTGATATCAGCGGTATTGCCATTTCTGCGGACGGCGATGAACTCACTGTTACCGGTACGAAAAAGGAGATGGCAGAATAATGGATATCAGAAGATTTGCAGCCGCGTCAGCAGCATTGCTGCTTGCAATGATGTCAGTGACCGGCTGTGGAAACAAGTCTGCATCGTCAACTTCTGAGGAAGCAGAAGGAGTCCTTATTCCGTCAGTTGATGCAAATGTTGAAGCAGCGTCAGACGGTCCTAAGCTTTATTTCAACGACGTTACAGCTGCTCCCGGAGAGATAGCAGAGGTATCACTGTGCGTAAAGGACGCTGCTCAGAAATGGGCAATGTGCGGTATTCATGTCACATTCAGCGAAGAGCTTGAGTGTCAGATGGAAGACGTGGAAAAGCGTGCGGTAAAGTATACCAAGGGCGATGCTTCTGAGGACAGCATGGGAGCAGTTTGTATGCTCTGGAGAGACGGTCTGCCGGATGAACTTGTAAATCAGCATCTTGGCTGTCTGTTCTTTACCGAGGTTTTTGAAGCTGATGATGGCGGCGACGGTGAAATTGCAAAATTTTACCTGAAAGTACCCGATAATGCTGTGAGCGGAACGGAGTATTCCGTTGGAATATACTATGACCCTGAAATGGATATCTTCATCGATAAGGCTGGCAATGCGGCTATGCAGAAGTACGTTTTTGAAAACTGGAAGGGTGGCAAGATAACAGTCAAATAATGACTGGTGTTCAAAAATGGCTGTTTTACGGCGATTACCATTTGTTTTTCACAAATATTCAGGTACGATATGTGACAATTATGTGAAATTGCTTATTGACTTTTCAATTAAAACATGATATTATAATAAATATAAAATATTCAGATATATGGAGGAAAACTTAAATGGACGAGAATAATCTCAATAACACAGGTATGCCTGAGGGTGCAGATTCTGTTGCTGACAAGATAAACGATACTGTTGCAGATGCTGGCAATACTGCTGACTCTGTTGCAGATACTATCACAGATAAGGTTGCTGACGCTGTAAGTACAGTGGGCGAAACTGCTGACAACGTTGCTGATAAGGTAGTTGATGCAGTTTCAGACATCGCTGGCGATGTTAAGGATGCTATCACAGGCGGTGCTTCAAACGCTGCTGATACAGCTGCAAATACAGCAAATTCTGCTGTTAATAATGCTGCTGGTGCATTCAACAATGCAGCAAACAACGTTCAGGACGCTATCAAGCCTGACGCTGTATACACAAACAACTTCAATGCAGTTCCTGAACAGCAGGGCAGCAAGACACTTTCTATCGTATCAATGGTACTTGGTATTGTCTCTCTTCTCGGTGGCTGCTGCTGCGGACTCTTAGGTCTTCCTTGTTCAATAGCTGCTATAGTTACAGGTATTATTGCTAAGGTAAAGAATAAACCCGGTGCTGGTTTTGCTATCGCAGGTATAATCACAGGTGCTGTAGGAATTATTGTTGCTATCGTATCTGTTATCCTTGGTAATGCTATGCTTAAGGATATGGGTGGATTAAAATTCCAGTAAGCTGAAATGAAAAAAGTCGTTATAACACGAAAAATTAAAGCAGGGATAGTTGTTGCTATCCCTGTTTTATTGGTGATATTATATATATACCGCAATGAATTCATGAGTATCAGCAAGATATTCGGAAAGTGCGTTTTCCATGAATTGACCGGCTGGCACTGCCCCGGCTGCGGAAATACGAGAAGTCTGCGTGCATTGCTGAACCTTCATCCGTGGATAGCGATACGCAACAATCCGTCTGTACCAACTCTTGCATTGATAGGAATATGTGCGTATGTGGAACTTGTTTCAGATGTGTTGGGTAAGAAGATAAAGATACTTCCGAGGAGTATTATTTTCTGGTATTCGGTACTCGGACTGTTCATCGTATATGCTGTTATCAGAAATATATTTCCCGTGCTTGCACCGATTCCGGAACCGTAAAAATGCGGATAATTCAAACACATATAAAAGGCTGCCTGAAGGAATATTTCCTTTAAGCAGCCTTTTTATGTCTGTTAACATCGGGCAAAAGCCGACATTGCTTCATTTACAGAATGAACATTAATCAGAAGTGCCGTCCATAACGTAGATGAACTTGACACTGCCGTTCATAGAATCGGACTTGCCGGAGAATGTTCCATAGTCGCCGGCAGCTTCTCTTACAGCCTTGAAACGGTCTGTGAGGTCGGGGAGCGCTTCGTCGATTATCTTGCTTACCTTGCTGATTCCCTCGTCGTTGAACTTCTTCATGCCGTCGTCGAGCTGCTTGGAGCCGTCCTTGAGCTGTCCGATACCGCTTGTGAGAGCCGGTACGCTGTCGTGGAGAGTTGCAACTCCGTTGTAGAGCTGACCTGCGCCGCCGCTGAGTGTATCTGCACCTGAGCTGAGCTTTGCGAGGTTCTGATAAATCGTAGCTGCGCCATTACCTATCTGATTGCCGCCGTCGAGAAGCTGACCCATGCCCTCGTCGAGAGTGTAAGAGCCGGCATATGCCTTAGCGATACCGTCGTCGAGTGAGTAAGCACCTGCATAGAGCTGAGCAGTGCCTGCCTTGAGGTCGTATGCACCTGCTGAAAGCTGAGCGAGACCGCTGTTGAGTGAGCTGTTGCCGGTTGAAAGCTGACTGAGACCTGCGATAAGCTGGTCGAGACCGCTTGTCAGACTTCCGCTGCCCTGTGCAAGAGTGGATATACCCTCATCGAGCTTTGCTGCACCGCCGGATACAGTCTTTGCACCCTGCGAGAGTTCAGCTGTTGAACCTGAGAGTTTGCCTGCACCGTCTGCGAGTGCCTTGCCGCCTTCATCAAGCTGAGCCATGCCCTGCTGTAAAGAGGCTGAACCTGTCTGAGCTGTACCGAGACCGTCTGAAAGCTGTCCGAGGCCATCGCTGACCTCCTTAGCACCTGCTGAGAGAGCACCTGCTCCGGCATTTACCTGAGCGGCACCTGTTCCGAGCTGACCTGCACCTGCTGAGAGAGCTGCTGCACCGTCTTTGAGCTGACCGCCGTCCTTCATTGAAGCGGCTATCTGTTTCTGAGCGTCAATAGTCTGTTCGAGAGTTCCTATTGCGACCGCTATCTCCTGTGATGGAGTTGCTTCGTACAGACCCTTCAAAGCTGCGAGAGCCTGTTCGTTTGCAGCGATAGTAGTATCGAGACTTGAAGCGGCTGTACCGATTCCGGCTGTGAGATTATCAGCACCTGCTGAAAGCTGAGAAGCACCTGTTTTGAGCTGTGAAGTACCTGCTGCAAGTGTGTCGGCACCTGTTTTGAGCTGAGAAGCACCTGCTGCGAGCGAGTCTGCACCGGTTTTAGCCGATGTGATACCTGCTGCGAGCTGGTCTGCGCCTGACTTTGCACCTGTTATGCCCTGTGAAAGCTGACCTGCTGACGAGCTGAGTGTTTCAGCACCTGCTGCAAGCTGACCTGCTCCGTCTGCGAGCTGAGCAGTACCGTCTTTTAGCTGACCGCTTCCGTCTGCGAGTGAACCTACACCGCCTCCGAGCTGCTGTGCACCTTCTGAGAGCGCAGCTGCGCCTTCGTTTACCTTTGTGAAGCCGGCAACGAGTTCATCAGAGCCGGATTTTGCCGAGTCGAGACCCTCACAGAGAGCTGCTGCACCGTTGTCTGCTGCGTAAAGTCCCTCATAGAGTGAACCCGAGCCGTCTTTGATAAGGTCGAGACCGTTTACAAGCTGAGCTGAGCCGTCCTTTGCAGACTTTATACCTGTTGTGAATTTGCCTGTTGAATCAGAGAGTGTCTTTGCACCGTCTGAAAGCTGTTTTGCACCGCTGCTAAGTTCGTCTGCGCCGTTTTTGAGACTGAGTGAACCGTCATAAAGCTTATTGATTCCGCTTGTGAGGTCGCCGGACTTGTCTGAGAGTTCGCTTATACCGTCGTAGAGCTTTGCTGTACCCTCTGTAAGCTGATTTGCACCGTCGCGGAGCTGAGTGAGTTTATCTTCGAGGTCGCTTACATCGAAATTCTCATCGAGGTCGAGCTTTGTGAAAATTTCATTTGAAACTACTGTAACAGAAGTGTTCATTTCGAAATCTGTAACGTCTGCCTCGATTTCAAAGCTCTCGGGCAGCTCGATATCAAGCGACTTTATATCATCGAGGGCAAGGCTCTTGTTAAGTCCAGGGAATGCTGCACCAACGGCGATAAGGCGGTTTCCGTCCGATATTACCTTGCCGTTTGTGACTTCAACGTTTACGAATTTGCCAGTATCGAGGACTGCTGCACTTGCTGTCATGAAAGGAACATATATATCGATCTTTTTGCCGTTTATAGTTTTGGTTACTTTCTGCTTGTTTGTATACTCCCAACGGATAGTTACGTGACCGCTCTTACCTGTGAGGTCTTCGGGAGAAATCTCCTTGCCGTCGAGGAAATAGGTTATCTTTACGTCAACGGGAAGCTCTTTATTTGTCTTGCCCTTGTAGTAGATATCACTGCCCTTTGTTGACCAGTTGAGAGCATTGCCGGTTTGTGTGTATTCCTCGTTGCCTTTTACGTTTTCAATATCAGTCAGGTCTGAGATATCTGCAAGACTGTCGAGGGCGGGAGTATTTTTCAGCCAGTCACTGACTACAACGTCCTTTACAGTAGAATCGTTTTTGCAGAGGACGTAAACGGTCTCGTCCTTGTATGCTTCTCCGTCGACTGATTTTCTTGCAGTATTGCGTATCTTTTCAGCGTTGTCGTTAGTCTTTGCCGCTACTGTGTCAGCTGCGGACTTGTCTGTATTCTTTGCATATGCGATAGAGCCTGTTGCAGCGGCTGAAACTGCTACTGCGAGGACTGCGGCTGCGATTCTCTTATAATTTTTCATAATAGTCATCCTTTCCAATATATTAACCGAAAACTCTGAGGTTATGATGTTGATTTGTATTTATCTCTTCCTTAGGACGGAAGCCTGCACTCGTTTTGCAGATGATGCCGTCAAACAGCATGAACATCGACGGCAGGACTGTTATTACGACTACCATTGATATGAGAGCGCCGCGTGAAAGAAGTACGCAGAGGGAAGATATCATTCCGATTTGTGAATATACCGCAACTCCGACTGTTGCAGCGAAGAAGCCGAGTGCCGATGTGATAACTGACTTGATAGAAGTTGCAAGTGCGATATTCACCGACTCTTTTTTGTCCTTGCCGCTTGCTCTTTCTGAGCGGTATCTTGTTGTCATGAGGATAGCGTAATCGACGGTAGCACCGAGCTGAATAGTACCGATTACCACGGAAGCGATGAACGGAAGCTCGGTATTTGTGAAGTAAGCGACTCCGAGGTTTATCATTATCGCAAGTTCGATAACAGCTACAAGTATCACAGGAAGTGATATCGACTTGAAGGTGAGTGCGATTATGAGGAATATAGCCGCTATTGAGAGTATGCTGACAACTTTGAAGTCACGGTTGGTGATTTCGATGAGGTCTTTTGTTGCGGGAGCTTCGCCGATAAGCATACCTTCGGGGTCGTATTTTGAAACGATGTTATTGAGCTTCGAAATCTGTTCGTTTACGTCGTCGGAAGCAACTTCGTATTCTGAGCCGATAAGCATGAGCTGTTTATTTTCACTTTTGAGCTTGCTCTTTACTTTGTCGGGGACTATCTCGTCCGGTATTGCCGGACCTACGAGACTGTTATAGCCGAGTGTGAACTGTACACCGTCTACATTTTCCATTTCATCGAGCATATTAGCCGCTGTTTTAGCGTCCATATCCGAGTCAACGAGGAGAATGTGGGTACTGTTCATGTTGTACTCTTCCGAGAGCTTTGTATTTGCGATAACGCTTTCGAGGTCTTTCGGGAGCGTGCTGTCGAGTTTGTAGTATACACCGTAGTGATTATATCCGAAAACAGCGGGGATAATAATCACAGCCGCAAGTGTGAGGAAAACTCCTGCATGGTTTACTATGAAGGAAGAAGTCCTTGAAAAAGCGGGGAGAAAATCGCGGTGAGAAGTTTTTTCGATAGCCTTGTCGAATATGAGTATCATCGCCGGAAGAACCGTTACGCAGGCGATAACACCGCATACAACTCCCTTTGCCATTACTATGCCGAGGTCGAGTCCGAGAGTGAAGCTCATGAAGCACATTGCAAGGAAGCCGGCAACCGTTGTGAATGAACTGCTGACAACCGATGTAACGGTAGTTGCTATTGCATGAGCCATAGCTTCGGTTTTGCTGTCTGGGAAGTAGTTTTGCTGTTCCTTGTAACTGTGCCACAGGAATATGGAGTAGTCCATAGTGACACCGAGCTGTAGAACAAGTGCAAGTGCCTGAGTGAGGAATGAGATTTCGCCCATAGCGAAATTAGTACCGAGGTTCCATACTATCGCGATACCTATGCTGAGCATGAAGAATACCGGTATAAGGAATGAGTCCATAGTGACTACAAGCACTATACTTGTCAGTATAACTGCGATTATCGCATAGATTATTGATTCGCTGTCGGAGAGGTGCTTCATATCAGCTGTGATGGCACTCATTCCGCTGATAAAGCATTGTTCAGAAGTGATATCTCTCATTTCGTCTATAGCGTTGAGGGTCTTGTCAGCTGAGGTAGACTCCTCAAAGAATACAGCCATGAGGGTGTTATCGCCATTGTTGAAGAAATCATACACCTTCTGAGGGAGTATCTCTTTCGGGACGTTAAGGTCTGTGAGGGTTTCGTAGCATACAACGTTTGAAACACCTTCAACTCCGGATATTTTATCCGCGGTATCGGCTATTTCCTTTTCGGTCATGCCTTCGACCATTACAAATGAGAATCCGCCCTGTCCGAATTCGTCAATCAGTATGTCCTGACCGACCATTGTATTGATATCCTTCGGCAGGTAAGAGAGGATATCGTAGTTAACTCTTGTGTTGAGGTATCCTATAGCTGAGGGTATCAGGAGAATGATGCCTGTCAGGAGTATGAATACTCTGCGTTTAGCTATGAATTCACCGAATCTTAGCATAAGTATCGTTCCTTTCTCTGTAGTGATTTCCGGAAGTGGGGAAGTTTCCCTTACCGGACTTTATAGATAGTATATTACAAAAATGACCGATAGTCAATATCTTTCGGAAGAAAAATTGACCTTCGGTCAGAAATTTGTATACCTGCACAATTCGGCACCCGAAAAATCGTGACTGTTGGTCGGTTTCGAGTGCTTGACAGTGCCTTATTTATGCGATATAATAAATCTGATGTATTACAGCTCTTAGTGTGAAAAACTCTTCGTGCCGAAAGGAAGGAATAATAATGGGCAAGGTTGATGTTAATAAACAGCAGAAGGAGTCTTCATTATTAAAGACCGCATTTGAATTTTTTACAACCAACGGCTTCAGCAAGACTTCTATTTCGGATATTGCCGGAAAAGCCGGTGTTGCAAAGGGTACCTTCTACCTCTATTTCAAGGATAAGTACGATATACGCAATAAGCTTGTTGCACACAAGTCGAGCCAGCTTTTTCTCAATGCAATGGAGGATATAGGCAGTGACATAAACGATATATCCTTTGAGGACAAGCTGATACGTATTGTTGACAATATCATCAATCAGCTGGACGAAAACCAGTCGCTTCTCACATTTATTTCCAAGAATCTCAGCTGGGGAGTTTTCAAATCGGCACTCACCTCTCCCGCTTCGGATAATGATGTGGATTTTTCACAGGTGTACGATATGATGCTTGCGGAAGCACCGTATAAATTCCGCGACCCCGAGATAATGCTTTTCATGATAATAGAGCTTGTGTCGTCTACCTGCTATTCGGCGATTCTCTATAAAGACCCCTGTACTCTCGCAGAGCTGAAACCTTATCTCTACAATACAGTCAGACTGATAATTTCCCAGCACAAAATAGCTGAACAGGAATAAAAAAATCACGGAATATAAGTACGGTACGCATAAAAAGTTTTACGCCATAGTATTTCTGATGTAAGGTCAGAAGTACTATGGCGTTTCTATTGACAGTACAGAGATGATGTGCTATAATTGTTGCTGACAAAAATCGGAATTTGCGGGGGTAACTGCATGAAAATAGAGCATATTGCAATGTATGTAAATGATATCGAACAGGTCAGAGATTTCTTTGTGAAATACCTTGACGGAAAATCCAATGACGGATATCATAATCCACAAACAGACTTTCGTTCTTACTTCATATCTTTTGATACCGGTGCAAGATTGGAAATAATGAATAAGCCCGACCTGGTAGATGAAGAAAAATCTCTGAATCGTACAGGCTTCATTCACATTGCATTTTCGGTTGGAAGTAAAGAGCGTGTTAATCAACTAACACAACTATTACAGGATGATGGATATTCTATTGTTAGCGGTCCACGAACTACCGGAGATGGATACTACGAAAGTTGTGTTGTTGTAGTTGAAGGAAATCAAATAGAGATTACTGTCTGATAAATTCTGATTTAGCTTAGCAACATAAATATTCACAATGCCCCTGAGTGCTTTGTAACACTCAGGGGCAAAACTTCTATATAGGTATCTGTCTTATGCTTCCTGGGACTTTTTATTTACTGTAAAGGTCACGCTGAGCGACAGCGAGTCTGTCACAGCGTTCATTTTCGGGGTGACCTGCGTGACCCTTTACCCAAACGAAAGTAACGTCATGCTTTTCGAGCAGAGGCAGCAGCCTTTCCCACAAATCGACGTTCAGGGCAGGTTTTTTGTCTGATTTTATCCAGCCTTTCTTCTTCCAGCCGTATACCCAGCCTTTAGTAACGCTGTCAACGACGTATTTGCTGTCGGTAGTGAGTATTACTTTACACGGTTCTTTCAGTGCAGAAAGACCGGTTATTACTCCGAGAAGCTCCATGCGGTTGTTGGTAGTCTGAGCCTCTCCGCCTGAAAGCTCTTTTTCTGCACTTCCGAAGCGCAGTACGACTCCGTATCCGCCCGGACCCGGGTTTCCACTGCACGCGCCGTCGGAAAAAATCTCAACAGTTTTGATGATGTCCGCCTCCTTTCATTTCCTTAACATTATAACAGTTTTTCGCAGATAAAGCAAGTGCTTAATTTTTTACCTCATCAATACTGCATCCGGGGTAATAGTGTTCTATTATATCGCGCCACGAACTTCCTGCCGCCGCCATAGCGTTAGCGCCATACTGACTCATGCCAACTCCGTGACCGTAGCCGCGTGTAGTTATCACAGCTTCATCGCCGTCGCAAGTGATATCGAAGTCGGCGGAGCGTAGTCCGAGAGCTTCGCGGATATCGCTTCCCTTAACGGTCATATCTCCTGCGCGGACAGTAAGAACGGTTCCGGAATCGGATATTTCTGCGACGGTAAGCCATTTTGTCATGTCGTCACCGAGCTGAATGCCGTCGAAAGTCTTTTCCAGTCTGCCGCGGAGAAAGTCCTTGTCGAACGATACTGTTTCCTCATATTTCGGAGCTGTCTTATCGAAACTGCTGTCAACAGGGACGAGGTAGTCTACCGGTGAACCCCATGCATTTTCGGCACTTTCGGTAGTTCCTGCGGACATTGAACAGAATGCCGCGATTATGGGTTCATCGTTGTATGTGATTATGTATGGCAGTACCTCTTCTGCGGCGGCACTTATTTTTGCGTAGTATTCATCGTAATTGTCACCGAAGTAATGGCGTATCTTTTCATCGTCGAAATATCCCTGATACTTTGCAGTATCGTTCGAGAAATCGGCACCTCCGAGACCTTCTGTCGGCTCCGAGCGTTCGCGGATACGCTGACGCTCGGCATAGGTGTGAGCCGCGAGAGCCTGTGCTTTCAGTGCTTCCGGCTCGAATGAAGCCGGCATCTCCGCACACACAGCACCGATTACGTAGTCACGTACAGGCACTTCCGATATCTTGCCGGTGGAAATGTCGAGCACGCGGTAAGGCTCGGACGAGTATGAATTATCCGGCAGACTGACCTCGGACAATGTGACTTCATGTACGGACTTTCCCTCTTCCGTAGCCGCTTTCCCCGAAAAGCAGACCGGTACAGCAGGTATCACAGCCATGGAGATACCCATGAACAATGCTGAAAACAGATATTTTTTCATTCTTTTGTCTCCTTGCGTCGGATATTGCCGGAAATGCGGTACATAACACTTACCCCAGACATAAAATATATTTGACACAAACATAAAATTGGTGTATAATTAATTGTGAATATATTTAGGAGAGTGATAGTATGCCGTCATTCATTTCAGGCGCTAATATTACAGGTTTATGCAAGGACCTTAAAGATAATTCCATTATAGAGCCAAAGCTCTATGAAAAATATCATGTCAAGCGTGGTCTTCGCAACAGCGACGGCACCGGCGTAGTGGCAGGCATTACAAATATATGCAATGTTCACGGCTACCTCATGAACGAGGGCGAGCTTGAACCTATTCCCGGACAGCTCATCTACCGCGGATATAATATCAACGACCTCGTTGAAAATGTTGAAGCAGAGGACCGCTATGGCTATGAGGAAACTACCTTCCTCCTTCTGTTCGGACATCTTCCTAATCCGAAGGAACTACAGAATTTCAATACTTATATCTCGCTTAAACGCGACCTGCCTACAGGTTTCGTTGAGGATATGATACTCAAGGCTCCGTCAAAGAATATCATGAACAAGCTTGCACGTTCAGTACTTGCTCTGTATTCCTATGACGACGAGTGCGAAAACAAGGGCATCGAGAGTGAGATGCGTACAGCCGTAAGCCTTATCTCGAAGCTTCCTGTCATCATGGCTAACGCTTATCAGGTAAAGCGCCGTGTATTCGACAATGCAAGCATGATAATGCACCCCATAAACTATGAAGAAAATACCGCTCAGTGTATACTTTCTCTCCTCCGTCCCGACAGACAGTACACGAAGGACGAGGCACAGATGCTCGACCGCCTTCTCATGCTTCAGGCTGAACACGGCGGCGGAAACAATTCTACATTCACCTGCCGCGTGCTCACTTCATCAGGCACAGACCCATATTCGGCTTATTCATCGGCTATATGCTCTCTTAAAGGTCCCCGCCACGGCGGTGCTAACCTTCAGGTCATCCATATGCTCGATAACTTCAAAGCAAATATCAAGCACTGGGATAATGAGGGCGAAGTTGCTGACTATATGCGCCGCACTCTCCGCAAGGAGACAAACGACGGCTCCGGACTCATCTACGGTATGGGTCACGCTGTATATACTATATCAGACCCGAGAGCTGTTATACTCAAAAAGAAGGCTTTCGAGCTTGCAAAGGGCAAGGAGATAGAGGCAGAGTTCAAGCTCCTCGAAACTATCGAGAGACTTACTCCCGAAATATTCCTCGAAGAAAAGGGCTCGGCCAAGACGATGTGTGCAAACGTTGATATGTACTCCGGACTCGTTTACCGTATGCTCGGTATCCCTGATGAACTCTTTACTCCGCTGTTTGCTGTTGCAAGAATGGCAGGCTGGGCGGCTCACCGCATGGAAGAGATACTCACCGGCAACAGGATAATACGTCCGGCTTACAAGGCTATCGCCAAGGAGCACGAGTACATAAAGCTCGAAGAGAGAGAATAATCAACACGAACGGAGAATGAGAAGTTGAAATACATTCAGTCCGTTTTCAGAGCGGCGGCATTGTCGACCGCTCCGGTACTCCTGACCGGCTGTTCGTTCGGTTCGAGTATCGATAATCTTATGGCACCGCCTAAGCTGAGTGCTCAGCAGGAGCAGATATACCACGCTCTTACAGAAGCGACCGGACAGAACATAAGTCTTAAATATCCGAAATCGGGTAAGTACCTTTCCGCGTTTATAGTCGAGGATATCGACGGCGACGGTGTTGACGAGGCTGTCGTTTTCTATGAGAGAAACGGTCTCGGAGTTGACGAGATAACTCTCCGCATAAACGTCCTCGACCAGGACGACGGAAACTGGCGTTCGGTATGTGATACAGCCGCCGCCGGTGCGGAGATAGAAAAGGTAATGATATCAAAGCTCGGCGACAATGAACGTGTCAACCTCATAATTGGAAGCAGTCTTATAAACCGCTCGGAGAAGAATGTGACCGTATATAACTACGATCAGACGGAAGGAAATATCGCACCCACTTTTTTCTCGGAGTCTTACTCCTTCATGGACGTTACCGACCTCGACGGCGATGAAAAAAATGAGTTTCTGCTTCTGACAGGTTCGGCTAACGGTGCTCCCGCCGGCGCAGAGGTATATCAGCTCGATGAAGAGGGAAAGTACCACCAGTGTCCGTGTGAACTGAGCGGAGCTTTTACAGAGTTCGACGGTCTCAGCTACGGTAAACTGCCTAACGGCAAAACTGGTCTTTATATCGATGCGGTATCGGGTACCGGCTCTATTCAGACGGATATAGTCTATATGGAGGACAACAGACTGAAAAAGGTCTTTTCCTCGGCTGAGGAATCATTTGCAACTCTGCGTTCATCGGGATGTCCGTCATATGATATCGACGGCGACGGTGAACTTGAAATACCGGTCCAGGTCATTTCGCCCGGATATGAGGACGTTTCAGAGGGCGAACAGATAAAGCTCACCAACTGGATGCGCATCGGCGCGAATGACACACTTGAGCATAAGCATACGTCATATTACAGCATCGGCGAGGGATACGTATTTGTATTCCCTGAAAAATGGCAGGGGAAAGTTACTGTCAAGCGCGATGCCATCAATGATGAGATGGTATTCTGCTCATATTCCGACGGAAAAGCCGGCAGAGAGCTTCTGCGAATATGCTGTGCAGAGGATATGGTCTCGCGTGATGACAGGATATCTACCGGCTATATGCTCCTGAAAACCAAGGGAGAATCGTCGTATCTTGCCTATATACCGCAGTCCGGCGAAAAGCAGGACGGTCTTTCGATAACTTCCGGCGATGCGGCTATAGGGTTCAGCTTTATAGAATAAAACTTCAAAGCTGAGCGGGCGGATGATATCCGTCCATATTATGCCCGTGATTTTGGGCGCAGGGAAATATGTCCCCTGCTTAGTCCAGAGGAAGAGCCTCTGGCGAAAGGAGTGAAATAGATTGAAACGTATACTCATTTGTGAGGACGAGGATACTATCCGTGAATTTGTCGTTATCAACCTTAAACGTGCCGGCTACGATGTCGTAGACGTCAACTGCGGAGAGGCGGCTCTCAAAACCTTTGAGACTGAACACGGCAACTTCGATATAGTCCTTCTTGATATCATGATGCCGGGTATCGACGGCTTTACCGTTTGCAAGAAGATACGCGAGAAAAGCTCGACTATCGGCATTATCATGCTTACTGCAAGAACACAGGAAATGGACAAGGTCAGCGGTCTTATGATAGGCGCTGATGACTATATCACAAAGCCTTTCTCACCTTCCGAGCTTACTGCCCGCGTAGACGCTATCTACCGCCGTGTTTGCATGAGCTTTATCAAGAATGAGAAGCAGTCAGTGATAGAGTCGGGTCCGTTTGTGCTCAATCTGAAAAGCCGTACCGTCACAAAGGACGGCACTCCTATCGAGCTTACTCAGGTAGAGTATCAGATACTTGAATACTTCATGAATAATAAAAATACCGCTCTCGACCGCGCAAGTATACTCAATCATATATGGGGCGAGAGCTACTACGGCGACGATAAGATAGTCGACGTAAATATCAGACGTATCCGCATGAAAATAGAAGAAGAACCTTCAAGTCCTAAGTATATCATTACGATATGGGGATACGGATACAAGTGGAATGATATGCAGTAATGGCTAAAAAAAGTATCACTAAGCGCTGGATAATCAATAACCTCGGCATTATCATACTTGCCCTGCTTGTTATTGAGATGGTCGTAATCTACGCTATTCAGAGCTACTACTACAACTCTGCGAAACAGTACCTCGTTTCAAAGCTGAATGCCGTGACGAGTGTTCTGAGTATTCATTCGCAGGACAGCTCCGCAAACTTTTCGGCGGAGATAAGAAACACGCTTGAAACCTTCAACGAGAAGGACAAAATAGAACTCATGGCTATCAACGCAAAGGGCAGAGTTGTTCTTACATCGTCGGGATTTTCACCTGACGGCGATATGCTCATGCCCGATTACGAAAAGGCTATGGAAACAGGCGAAGGAAGCTGGATTGGCAGACTTCACGGCGGCGAGAAGGTACTCGCGGTGTCGATGCCGATATCCTCCTTCAACAGCGAATACAGCTCCGTGCGAATGGTAACGTCGCTTACGGAGATAGACAACACTATAAAAGGTTACATACTGCTGGTAACGGTCGTATGCGGCTCTATCATACTCATAATAGTCGTGACCGGACTCTATTTCGCAGGCTCTATCGTCCGACCGATACGGCAGATAAGCGGTATCACGCGAAAGTTCGCAATGGGCGATTTCTCGGTACGTATCGCTAATAACAGCGACGACGAGATAGGAGAGCTGTGCACCGCAATAAATCACATGGCGGACGAGTTATCATCTGCGGAAGCGATGAAGAACGAGTTCATTTCGTCGGTGTCGCATGAGCTGAGAACCCCCCTTACCGCTATAAAAGGCTGGGCGGAGACTCTCATGGTCGATGGCGGAGAAAATCCCGATACAATGAAAAAAGGTGTCGGAGTTATCGTCAACGAGACTGAGCGTCTGTCGCAGATGGTAGAGGAACTCCTCGACTTCTCGCGTATGCAGAACGGTCACTTCACCTTGCAGAATGCAAATATGGATATTCTTGCCGAACTCGGCGACGCAGTGCTGATTTACAGTGACAAGGCCCGCCGTGAGCAGATAAAGATAATCTACGACGAACCGGAAATGCTTCCGTTCGTTTACGGCGATAAGAATCGCATTCGTCAGGTTTTCATCAATATCATCGACAATGCCGTGAAGTATTCTTCTCCCGGCGATACTGTCACGATAAAAGCCTGCGAGAAGGAAAACAGCGTTATCGTTTCAGTAACTGATACCGGATGCGGAATCAAGAGTTCCGACCTCGCAAAGGTAAAGACAAAATTCTATAAGGCGAACCATACACGCCGCGGTTCGGGAATCGGTCTCGCGGTCGCAGATGAGATAATAGCCATGCACGGTGGTACTATGGACATTTCAAGTCCGGGTGAAGGCATGGGTACTACAGTAGAGATATCTCTTCCGGCAAAAACAAATAACTGAGAATCGAGAATGATATATGGGAAAGAATCAATCAGGGGAAAAGTTCAAGTCTAAGATAGGCGGACAGGCGCTTATTGAGGGAATCATGATGCTTGGTCCGAATAAGGGTGCGATGGCGTGCAGACTTCCCGACGGTACTATCGACCTTGAAACTTGGGACGAGAATAACGGAAAAAATGCACCGTGGTACAGAAAAGTTCCCCTTGTGAGAGGATGCTTCAACTTTGTTACATCGCTCATAAAAGGCTACAAATACACGATGAAGTCCGCTGAAAAGCAGATGCCGGAGGACGAGGAAGAGTCCGGAGAAGGCAAGACTGACGAGAAAAGCTCAGGCGGATTCTTCGACCTCATGATGACGATAGGCTCAGTACTGGGAGTTGTTCTCGCAGTAGGACTTTTCGTCTTTCTGCCGAAGCTTCTCATCGGCTTTATCCCTCGCATCGAGGACTACGGCATACTCCGTTCGGTACTCGAAGGAATTGTCAAGATAGCGATTTTTGTCAGCTACATGGCTCTCGTGAGCCTTATGAAGGATATAAAGCGCCAGTATATGTATCACGGCGCTGAGCACAAAACTATTGCCTGCCACGAGGCGGAGCTTCCGCTCACTATCGAAAACGTCCGCAAGCAGACACGCTTCCATAAGCGCTGCGGTACGAGCTTTATATTCATAGTGCTGCTGGTGGGAATATTTGTAATGTGCTTTGTCCCGAAGGGACTTTTATGGTGGCAGCGTTCACTGATAAGTCTTGCGGCACTTCCGTTTGTTGTCGGTATATCCTATGAGTTCATAAGACTCGCAGGCAACCACGATAATATATTCACAAAGATACTTTCAGCTCCCGGACTCGCTATGCAGCGCATAACTACACGCGAGCCCGATGACAGCATGATAGAAATAGCTATCGCGGCTATGACTCCGTGCATCCCCGAGGACAGGACTGAGGATAAATGGTAAGCATTGGCGAATTTTATAAGGAGTGTTCCGCTCAGCTTGAAAAAGCCGGTATAGCGGACGCTGAATTCGATACACTCTGCATTTTTCAGGACTGTCTCGGCGATAAGAATCCGCTCTTCCGACCGCTTGAAGCAGTCCGCGAGGATACCGAAAAAAGTATCCGTGAAATGGTCAGACGCCGCATAAGCGGCGAGCCGCTTCAGTACATACTCGGTGAGTGGGAATTCTGGGGATATCCGTTCAAAGTCGGGGAAGGAGTTCTCATACCGCGCCCCGATACGGAAACTCTCATTGACGATGTCATAAGGCTGTGCCGCGGATACAAACTCAGTGCCCCGAAAATCGCTGACCTTTGTTCCGGCAGCGGCTGTATCGCAGTAACGCTGAAAAAGGAACTGCCTGCCGCAGAAGTGACTGCGGTCGAGCTGTCGCCGAAGGCACTCGGTTACCTCAGACAGAATATAAGGCTTAATGAAGCCGATGTAAACGTGGTCGAGGGAGATGTTCTTGACGTGAAACTCACCGAAAAGCTCGGAACCTTCGACATTATCGTAAGCAATCCGCCGTATCTCACGGCTGAGGAAATGACGGAGCTGCAAACAGAAGTGCGCCGCGAACCGGAAATGGCACTCGCAGGCGGAAACGATGGTCTCGACTTTTACCGTGCACTTACTCCGCTATGGAAAAAATCTCTCAGAAGCGGCGGCTGGCTGTGCTATGAATTCGGTATGGGTCAGCACGAGAAAATAGAAAATATACTTGCCGGAAACGGCTTTGAAAATATTAACTTTTCACGCGACCTCGGCGGTATTATCCGCACGGTCTGCGCTCAGAAACAGGAGGAAAACAATGGCTAAAAAGGAACTTGCAAAAAAAGCCGCTGTCGTAAAAGTTACGACTAAAGAAGACAAGAAAACTGCCCTCGACGGTGCTATCAAGCAGATAGAAAAGAAGTACGGAGCAGGTGCTGTTATGCGCCTCGGACAGACGCAGACACTCAACGTTGACGCTGTGCCGACCGGCTCTATGACACTTGATATGGCGCTCGGTATAGGCGGTGTTCCTAAGGGAAGAATCGTCGAGATATACGGACCCGAAAGCTCAGGTAAAACTACTGTTGCGCTCTCTGTTATCGCTCAGGCTCAGAAAGCCGGCGGCGAAGCTGCTTTCATCGACGTTGAGCACGCTCTCGACCCTGTGTACGCTCAGGCTCTCGGAGTTAAGATAGATGACCTCCTCGTTTCACAGCCTGACAGCGGTGAGCAGGCACTCGAAATCGCAGAAGCTCTTATCCGTTCCGGTGCTATCGACGTTATAGTCCTCGACTCTATCGCTGCTATGACTACCCGTGCTGAAATCGACGGCGAAATGGGTGACCTCCACGTAGGTCAGCTTGCGAGACTTATGTCGCAGGCCATGAGAAAGCTCACTGCGGCTATATCGAAGTCAAACTGCGTTGCTATCTTCATAAATCAGATACGTGAAAAAATAGGTGTTATGTACGGCAACCCCGAAACTACTCCCGGCGGACGCGCTCTCAAGTTCTATTCATCGGTACGTATCGAGGTAAGAAAGGGCGAGGTCATCAAGGACGGAAGTCAGATAATCGGTGCACGTACAAGGTGCAAGGTCGTAAAGAACAAGGTAGCTCCGCCATTCAAGGAAGCGGAGTTCGACATGATGTACGGAACGGGTATATCCCGTACAGGTGAGGTCCTCGATATCGCAACAGACCTCGATATCATCAAAAAGGGCGGTTCGTGGTTCAGCTATAAGGACCAGAAACTCGGTCAGGGACGCGATAACGTCAAGGAGATCCTTGCAGGCGACCCCGAACTCATGAAGGAGATAGAGGAGCAGATACTCGCACGCAAGGACGAGATAATGGAGTCAGCTTCATCTAAAAAGGCTGACAAGAAGAGCAAGGCTGCCGATGCTGCTGCTGAAGCTGCTTCCGGCGGAGAGAGTGCCGCACCTTCTGACAACAGCGATATCCTCGCAAATATCGACGAGGACTTTGAGGAGTTCACTCCTGCTGAAGAGTAATGGAGATAACCTCGCTTAAAAAGTACAAGGGCACGACCTATGAGGTCGAGCTTGACTATGAGCGAAAGCTGTATCTGCACATTGATATCATCGCGGACTACGGTCTGCGGAGCGGTATGCAGCTTGAACGCGATGAGCTGAAAAAGATAATCTACGCCTCAAACTTCCGGCGGGCATATCAGTATGCGCTGTATTGTCTCGATTACCGCGATTATTCGGCGGAAGATATCTATCAGAAGCTCGTAAAGACTTATAAAAACGAATCACTCTGCCTTGAAGTTGTGAAAAAGCTTGCAAGGGCAGGGATAATCGACGACAGTCGCTATGCCGAAAAATTAGCGCGCAAGCTCGTCGAGACACGAAAATACGGTTTCAGACGTGCTAAAAGAGAACTGCTCATGAAGGGCCTGAGCGACAATGTCGCGGAGGAAGCTCTTGAACAGTACAGGTCTGCATTCGGCAAAAATCTCGCAGAGCTGCTCAGGACTAAGCATTACCGCTTACTATCCGACAGCAGCGACAGAAAATCTATAGAAAAAGTCAAAAGCGCTCTTGTCCGCTATGGATATGGCTTTGATGAGATAAATCAGGCTGTGAAGGAATACTTCGAGAACGCTGATAATGCGGAGGAATGACAATGCCTATCAAGGTTGGAATGGTATCTCTCGGCTGCTCGAAAAATCTTGTGGATTCCGAGAGAATGCTGTATAAGCTGCGTAAAAGTGGATTTGAACTTGTTACCGAGCCCGGACTTGCTGACGTTGCGGTAGTTAATACCTGCGGATTTATACAGTCGGCAAAGGAAGAAGCTATCGAAACTATCCTCGAACTTGCAAAGCTCAAGGAGGACGGTACTCTCAGGAAAATAGTCATTACAGGCTGCCTCGTTGAGAGATACAAGGACGAGATTTCGGAGCAGTTTCCGGAGGCTGACGCAGTTATCGGCATCGGCGATACAAAGGATATCGTTGATGTACTCAATGAAGTGATGAAGGACGAGCGTGTCCTCAGATTCTCGCCTAAGCTCGATGCGGAGCTTTCGGGCGGAAGAATAATATCAACACTGCCGTTCTTTTCATACCTTAAAGTAGCTGAAGGCTGCTCTAACTGCTGCACCTACTGCGCTATACCGCAGATACGCGGAAAGTTCCGCAGTGTGCCGATGGAGGACGTCCTGAAGGAAGCAAACTGGCTTGCGGATAACGGCGTTACCGAGCTTATAGTCATCGCACAGGATACCTCACGCTACGGCGAGGACCTTTACGGTGAATCTAAACTGCCGGAGCTGCTGCGTGAGCTGTGCAGGATAGAAAAGCTCAGGTGGATACGTACCCTTTACTGCTACCCTGAGCGCATAACCGATGAACTTCTCGATACTATCGCAAGTGAGCCAAAACTTGTGAAATACCTTGAGATACCTATTCAGCACTGCAACGGCGATATACTCAGCCGCATGAACCGTTGGGGCGACACCGGTAAGCTTGAAGCACTTTTCAGCCATATCCGCGAAAAAATACCGGGAGTTATCCTTCGTACTACGCTCATTACCGGATTCCCCGGCGAAACTGAGGAGCAGTTCAATGAACTGGCTGAATTCGTTCAGCGTGTCCGCTTCGACAGACTCGGCTGCTTTGCTTATTCGCGTGAAGACGGCACGAAGTCTTACGACTTCCCCGACCAGATAGACACCGAAACTGCCGCTCACCGCGCTGATATAATCATGGAGCAGCAGATGCTTGTAAGTGCTGAAAACAACGAAAAACAGCTCGATAAGGAGTTCATGGCAGTAGTTGAAGGCTTTGACCGATTCGGCGAATGCTGGTTCGGAAGAACTGAAAGCGATGCTCCCGATATCGACGGCAAGGTGTTCTTCACCTCTGAAAAGCCGCTCACAGTCGGTGAGTATGTAAAAATACGCGTGACCGATACACTCGATTACGACCTGATAGGAGAGGTGATAGCAGAATGAATCTGCCTAATAAGCTGACGCTTTTGAGAGTGTTCCTGATACCGTTCTTCCTGCTTTGTATGTACTGGAAGTTTCCTTGCCATTACCTTGCGGCACTGGTCATATTCAGCGCAGCTTCCATTACAGATGCCCTTGACGGCAAAATAGCAAGAAGCCGTAATCTTGTAACAAATTTCGGAAAATTCCTTGACCCGCTCGCTGATAAGGTACTCGTCCTTGCGGCACTTGCGGTATTCGTTGAAATACCGGATATAAAAGTTGGAGCGATACCGCTCATTATAATCAGTGCAAGAGAATTCATGGTATCGGGTCTGAGACTTCTCGCCGCAAACAGTGGAATAGTTGTTGCTGCCGGAATGTGGGGCAAGCTGAAAACTGCATTCACTATGGTCGCAATAATAACTGCACTTGTATGGCTTAGTGCCTGCAACGACTTCGGTTTCAGCTTCCCTGCTGTATTCTGCGGCATTGTAAACGACTGGCTGATACCGGTGCTTATATGGATATCTACCGTTCTCACGATAATTTCAGGCGTTATCTATCTCAAAGGCTACTGGAATCTCATTGATACCGATAAGTAAAGGAGCATTTTTATGAAACTCTGCGCCGGACAGATAAGATATCTTATAGCTATAAAAGAACTTTCGGAAAGCAGCAAGGAGATAAAAAGCGTGAGCATTGCGCGTCACCTCGGTGTATCGCGACCGAGCGTGAGCAAAATGCTGAGATGCCTTGCTGATTCAGGACTTGTCTACGAGGACTACAGCAGCGGTGTTATACTCACCCCCGAAGGCAAGGACGTTGTAGGAGAGCTTTTTTCAGGCTTTGATGAGGTCTATCTGTTCTTTTACAAATTTCTGAAGCTTCCGCGTGAGGAGGCACATGAGCAGGCGCTGCTGTTCGTGACCGATTTTCCGCAGGATACTTGTAATCGTCTCAAACGTATCGTGAGACGCACGTTAAAACAAAAACTGCCGGAACGTTAAACTCCGGCAATTTTTATGTCAATAGTGTAGCTGTGAAAGACGGATACGCTTGACAAATCAGTGTATATGAAGTAAAATGATATATATTATAGTCGACGTCAAAATGAATTTGATATTGGCTATAATATGGATTTAAAGTGCCTTGCAGATACGCAAATCGAAGATTTGCTCCCTGCAATCGGTAAATAGCAAACTCCAAAAATTTTTGCCGTTTGCTATAATATGAAAAAAAGGTGGATAATATGAAAAAGATAATTGCCGGAATCGCGGCATCTGCTATGCTTATAAGCGCATTTACATCATGCGGCAGCAAGGATAAGTCCGAGCCTGACCATGTCGAAGTTACTGAGCCTGCTTCTGTAGGTGAGGCAGCTGTAGACCTTGAAGGTGTTCAGCTTGAAGACAACATTGCTGCTGCTTCCGGAGATGCATTTATTTCAATTATTGATAAGCAGAACTGGATAAAATACTTTGGTGAACAGTGGAACGAAAAGGAAGATAAGAATCAGCTTGCCTTCAATGCCGGAGTTGCACATATTACCGGAAACGGAGACTATACCGTAAGTGTTACAGCAGATACAAACGGTTTCAGATTTGCAACAACGAGTGACACCGATGACCAGTATACTCCTATGGGACTCAAGCTTATGGCGGTTTCGATAAAAGACGGCGAAACTCAGCTTCCGGGCGCAGTTATAACAGTCAATGCGATAAGAGTTGACGGCAGGGATATCGGGCTGAAAGCAAAGGCTTACACTTCAACCGACGACGGTGTTGAAACAAGAGCAATGCTCTTTAATTCATGGAAGTCTGAACCGCCTGTGGACTCGCGTACAGCGGAGGGACCGCTTTATAATGGTACAGAGCCGAATGAGCTGTTTGCACAGTACAGCGCAAATGTGGTCGATGAAAATGAATTCAATGAGTGGACAACTATAGAAGTTGATTTCACAGTTTCCGGACTTGCCGGATAAACCGGTTTAGCCGTAATTTTCCTACAAGCAAAAAGCTCCGTTTTCCTTTAAAGAAAACGGAGCTTTTTTTAGCCGTTAAGGCGCTTGATAATGTATTTGCCGCAGAGCTTAGTGCTCTTGCCGATATTGTAAACGTGTTCTTTATATGCTTCGGATATTTTTCTGGAATATTCCTCGCGCTCGCGGAGCATCTTGTCTATCACTTCATTGGTCTTGCCGAGTTCATTTGTTTCAAGAGCTTCGCCGATAACAGTTCTGATTGTGAGGGTTATTGGCGGTATGCCTATCTTTTCGTATTCCTGATTCATTATCTTCATAGGAGTGTTGATAAAGAGTACAGGACGCTTTGTAACGAATGCAAACTCAAACGAGATATCGCTCCAGTCTGTTATGAGAACATCGGCTTCGAGTACGGGGTTGTTTGATGAGAAGTCGGTCTGTACGGTGATATTCTTCTTATCCTTGAACTTTTCTTTGAGGAGGTCGAACTTTTCAGGTTCGTGACGCACCTGCTGAGGATGGGGACGAAGGATTATCTCATAATCAGTCTTGCTGAGCTCACTGAGGAGGTCGTCGATACAGAGGTCGATGATGTTGTCAGCCTGCCATGAAGGAGCAATGAGTATCTTTGGAATCTTGTTCACAGGGTGCTCGGACTTGTTATACTCGTCGAGCATATCGTCGAGAAGCGGATAGCCGGTTTCGACGAGGCACTTCTTAGGAGTTTGGTATATTTCCTCGGCAGCGCGTATCTCATTGAACTGGTCAACGCTTGGTACGAGGATAGTATCGAACCAGTCGAGTGCTCCCTTTCTGTAGGAGGAAGCGATGCTTCCCATACCGTGGCACGCGAAAACGTACTCAACGTCTTTCTTTACGCGTGAACGCTTGATGTGGTACTTTTCAAGGTCGGGCATAGTCATTACGCACATATCGCATTCAAGCTTCATGAAAAGCGGAACGAGGTATCTGTCGGTGCCTACGTAGTAGGGGTGTATCTGAGGACGTTCGTCCTTGAAGATGTTATCGTTGGGGTCACTGGTAACGTAGTGGATATCGAGGTCAGAGTTTTCACAGATGTAGTCGATCATGCCCTTGAAGTACTTATAGAAGCCGTTTGACTCAGAGTAGAACATGAGCTTCATGTCCTTTACCTCGAAGAACTTCTTATAATCAGCCTTTTCGCGGGAGCTGTACTTCTTATGCTGCTTTTCTTTTTCTATACGCTGCTCGTTCATCTTTTTGAGGTACTCGTAGTCGATGTACTTCTTAGGCGGCATACAGATGTTGTAGAGGAACATGAAAGGTATTGCGAAGAGGTTGCCGAAAATCCAGTAAAGACCAACTCCGGCGGGAACGATGAATGAGAAGTAAACCGAGAAAGCGATGAGAAGAGCTGTTGAGAGAACCTTGCTGAGGTTTCCGGAAGCTACCTGAAGAACGTTTACGCGGTTCTGGATAACGCAGAGGAGCCATGCGCTGACACCTGAGAGTACCGGTATACTGAGCAGTATATAGTCATGCTTGAACGAAGGAGTCTTACTGAGGTCAAGACCGAGGAACATGGTATTGAGGTCGCGGATTTCTTCAGCCGACTGTCTGAGAATTTCCGGAAGCGGGTGATTGCTTGGGATAAGGTTCTGCTTTATGAGGCTTACGATTTCAAGCTGATAGTTGTTTTCTTTGAGGGCCTCCTCATTTGAGAAGAGAGCGAGCCAGTCCTTGAACTGGTCGATGATGCTTGTGTCGAACTGGTGGATAAATGTAAGCGGGTGATACATAACGTAAACAAGTCCGAGGACGAGCGGGATCTGTATCAGAAGCGGAACCGAGCTGAGCAGCGGGTGGTAGTGGTATTTCTTATAGAGTTTGAGCTGCTCTTCACCGAGCTTGTCTTTATCGTCTATATATTTGATTTTGAGGGCATTTTCCTCAGGCATGAGACGAACCATGTTGATAGAGTTCTTCTGAGTAGCCATATTCAGCGGGAAGAGGATCACCTTCGTAAGGAGGGTGAAGATTATGATACTGAGACCATAGTTTCCGACGATGTTGAATATAAAGCTCATTGCCTTTCCGAGGATATCGCCTAAAAAGCTTATTACAACCATTTATATTCTCCTGAAATTATTCCTCGTCGTCATCGTCGTCGTCAAGAAGGTCGTTAGCAGTGATAACGTCCTTACCGGCTTCTGCACCTTTTATCTCAGCCTTAGGAGTTTCGTCCTCGCTGCCTGACTTTTTCTTTACAGCGCTCTTGACTTTTCTCCAGTAGATACCGAGAACAGTTCCGACAGTGATAACAACGCCGGCAACTATCTGAATGATAAGGCTTGTTGAAGCAGGGTCGATGTACATAGCTGCCTTCATGCTATCAGCAGCATTGAATAAAACAGTGATATTTTCCATTTTGAACTCCTTTTTCATTTACGATTTGTTTGTTTATTAGTTGTCAGAATATGCCGACAACACTTTATTATATCACTATATTAATGATATGTCAATTTATAAAATGCCGGATTTCAGCCTTTTGCGGCTGAGGTTTATGTTAAAACCGCCGTTAATTCGCTATTCTCCGGAAGTGCTTGTGTGACCTTGACCTTTTTATGGAAATGTGATAGAATAAGCTTGTCTGACATGACAGGAAGTCCTACGGTGAAATGTCAATAGGCAAAAAGTAGAAAAACAAGTAAGAAATCCATACATTCCGCCTAAAAAGGAACAAAAAGAGTATCTCCTACTAAAGCCTGCGCCGAAAAATTTTTTCGACGG
>Ga0256407_10002400_pt1 | contig 36000 bp, 23 predicted proteins | sample RumenRJG_04DNA_FD_193489 | JGI IMG/M metagenome (GOLD analysis project Ga0256407, IMG submission 193489) | Bovine rumen microbial communities from Lethbridge, Alberta, Canada - RJG_04 | ecosystem: Host-associated > Mammals > Digestive system > Stomach > Rumen | place: Canada: Alberta...
TGACCGACCGGTATATACATTAATGAAATCTCCCCATTTATTAACTGTGTAGCTACTAATATGAGATAAAGGATTGTTTTCCCCTGAATAGGTCTTATATTCTTTGCCTACTCTTTTGTAAAAACAAGGCCCAGAATATGTATAGCAACTTCCAATTATTAAATCTCTTATTGCTTCAGCCATAGGGTAACTGACATACAGCTTACCGTTCTCTGTCTCATTGTCAAATGTTTCAAACATTCCCAGTAGTATCTCGTTTGCGTCGTCGGTTGCCCCTAAATTGTTCTGGTGAGAATCATAATCAAAAAATAGAAAAACTTCGCTAAATGATGCTCTGTCAAGGTTTTCCAAAGCTTTCTTTGCTTGAGGTGTACGATCACGAACCAATTCTATAATATCTAGATAAGGATCATTTTTGAGTTCTTTCCATAAAATATAGATATTACCAGCCATTGGTAATGGAATAATAGTATAAAGAGCTTTATTATCCTTCGCGAAAAAATTTCGTTTAATGTTTTTTACTATTTTCCTTTCATAGTCAGCTCCTTCAATGATTATTGCGATTCTCTTTTCTCTAATCATTGAAAGCACCTGCTTTATACATTTTTTGGATATTATGTGCTTTTCTCAGCTCTTTGTTAGTGAGATTTGCAAGAGAATTAATACTGTTATCAGAAAGCTTAAAGTAACAATCGGGTCTTAATAAATCATTGCTCATCAAATCAGTGTTTTGTGTTGTCAAAATCACTTGTGTATTATGCTCCTCTATTAACATCCGAACGATAAGTTCTGATAATTCATGATGGTAAAAAGCATCAAACTCGTCAATATAGACAAGAGAGGCTTCAGATATTTTTAAATACCAATAATAGAACAGTTCTAGTGCCAATGTTCCTGCAGAAGCAGCTTGCTGAAAAGCAATAGATCCTCTTCTATAATTAAAGAAAATCTGCTTAAGACCATTTACATCGATGGATGTTAAACGTTCGTTGATTCCGGCCCTGTGCAAAAACTTCTCAAACTCTTTTAACTTACCGCTTTTTACTATAACATCTTCAATATTATCAATTCCGAGTACAAGTCCTTGATAACCTCTTTCGTGCAAACAATAGAATAGCAGCATATTATCTACAAATTCCATTAGCTGATAAAAAATACAATTTGTTTCATCATCCGCCAGAATTGCATTGTTTTTGATAAATTTCAGCTTAGATAATTTTCCATCTGGGGACTCCATTCGCAAGTTTTGAGTTCCATCCAGAATGGATCCACCCTCATTTTTCACAAAATCGTATTTTATGACTGTGGAGCCGCCTATTAATAGTTCCTCAGTACTAAGGTTTTGCACATCAGTCTTTGTGTATTTGTAAATTACATCTTTACCTGAAAAGGAAAAAGTGTATTCAAAGCTGGCATATTTTTCATCGGAATCCATATTCAAATATATAGGATACTTATTAAATAACTTTTCTTTGTCAGTTAAATGAAGGACGATATCAAATATAGCTAATCCTAGATTTGACTTTCCACAAGCATTTTTACCATATATCATGGCCTTGTTGATTATACCGTCTCGCACAGCATCAATGCCGAATTCGTAATTATTAGGACTAGATAAGTCAAATATTAGCTCCTCCTTGAAGCCCTTAAAATTGCGTACTTTGAACTTCTTCAGCATCTTTTTATCCTCCTTAATAGTATAACTTTATACTATCAATCGCAAAAATGGAATACCTTGCCGTAAAAAAAATACGGCAAATAATTCTAAAGAAATACTGTAACAGGCTACATATTCTTTACAGGATGTCTCACAGCGCAAGAAAGACCTATATTTCGTCTCTGATTGATGCAGGAATCAACATCAACACAGTCCGATCATATGCAGGCCATGCAGATGAAAGGACTACCTATTTCAACTATTGTTATGACCGGACACCGGACAAAGAGAAGAAACAACTTCTCGAACGAGCGCTGGCATAATAGCAAAATCCCGGCGGCAAAAGTGCCGCCGGGAGTGTAACCAAATATAACTTAATTATATCACGCTATAAGGCACACAGCCTTTAAAAGGTGATACTTTTGAATCAGGCGCTGAAAAACCGGAAAGAATTGCTTCGAATAGGAACAATGTGTCTATAGAATTGCCGATAATATATAGATATAAATACTTACATGACGGGCTTATCAATCGGCGCAAGGTATGGGGATCAACATTATTTTTATAGCGTTAGGTAGTGATAACAGAAAAATAATATAAAATTTGAAGAAAAGCCTTGACCATGATGTTACATCACGGTTTACGATGGAAACACAGGAGGTGAAGAGTCATGAAGATAAATGAACTTGAAGACTTGCTGGGGGTTTCAAAGGCAACAATCAGATACTATGAAGATCAGGGACTTGTGATTCCGCCGCGAACGGATAACGGCTACCGTGAATACAGCGATGAAGAAGTGCAGCTGTTCCAGAAGATCATAGTACTGCGTAAGCTGGGACTGGGTATTCCGGAGATAAGAGACTTGATAGATGGTAAAGCTGAGCTGCACGATGTCCTGGAATACAATATGGAGAGACTGCGCACACGTCAGGATGAGATAGCTTCTATGATGGAACTGAGCGGAAAAATAGAAGCAGAGGCCACTGATTTCGCGAGCATCGATTCACCGAAATATCTGAAACATATATATGAGAATGAACAGAAAGGCGCTCACTACGCTGAGGCAGAAGAAATAAGTGTCAGGCAGCTGAACCTGGCTATAACACTACTTGGGATGGTTGCGGGAGTTCCCGTAATACAGAACAAGCAGTTTTCAGATCATTCGGACAAACCTCTGCCGGCCGATATAAGAGCAAACAAGAAAGAAGGTGACGAATACGCCACCATAGGATCCGTATACAAGAAGGGCGGAAAGCTAAAGATTGTCCTAATAGCTGTGATATTGTTTTATATTGCACTTGGTATGTTTAACGGTTTATGCGTATGGGGAGGCTTAGGCTATAATGCTAAGTATGTCATTGATTTCAACAAGTCAGGTATGACATTTTTCAAACCAAATGATGAAGAGCTGGCACAAATTGCAGCAGTCGATTCTGATGTAGTTGATGCTTACAAAATGTCATCACTTTACAAATTTCATACTAAAGGCTGTCTTCAACTGTCGGTGAAGCAATCGTCAAACGGGGTGTGGACAGAACTAGACAGACATGAAACAAATGCTAAAGAAGGCTATCTGTTTATAACAGGGGATCCTTCATCAGGTATTGAGCTGCACATTATTTCCGGCACCAATGGAATGAAGTATACCACCGAAATAAACGACAGTACATATAGAAAAGAAGCTACAAAACTTAAAATTTTTGACGGAGAATTCGCTATGTATGAGGGAGAGGAGGAAGCAATAGCATTGTTCCTTAGGAATGAAAAAGATTGGCCTGAAGCTACTGATGATATGAATGAGCTCTTCTTCGGGGAAGTCTTAACGGAGACTCCACCGGACGGATGCTATGTAGTGACGGTTCAGGATGTGAAATAAGGAAAAGGAATAATCGGCATACAGGTGACAGCCTGAGTGCCGATTATTTTTATGCGTAATTACGCATTGATTACAATAAGAACTATTTCACTTTGGCAGTTATCGGAACAATTTCAACGCTTAGTCCTTTATTTATACCACTTGGTTTAAATTGTGAGACAGGACATGTGTTGTCAGGTATATTTATCTCAAGCCAAATATTAAATAATCAGGTTACTAAAAAGAAATCAAACTAGAAAGGAGCTTTCAGCATCATGAAAGTTAATATACAGATCGATCCTGCTTTATCAGAGGAATACGTTGAATTTCATGTTCGTGCTATCACGAATGAGATATCCAAGTATGCTTCAATAATTGAAAAAAGTGACAGGGTAATAACCGGGATAGATCAATTTGACAGGATAACGATAGTTGACCCGAATGAAATAGTAGCGGTTCATGCAGACAAAAAATGGTGCAGGATATATACGAATAATGCCGATTTCAGCTGTCGGAAGCGATTGTTTGAACTGGAGGAAGACCTGGGACCTGATTTCATGCGTATTTCTAAATCTATCGTAGTAAATATTAGAAAAATAGAAAGTGTGGAGGCGGTTTTTAACGGAATGATGCTTCTACATATGAGAAATGGATCTAAAGAATATGTATCGAGGCTCTATCTACCGGAGCTGAAGGCATATCTTGGTTTATAGAATAGAAAGGAGCGCTGTGTATATATGATTATGAGAATAATGAAAAAAATAATAAATGGGGTTTTATATGGATGTGCTATGTTCACATTCACATTGGTTGCGATAGACACGATTCTTGACAGTTCACTTTCTATATTGCCACACCAATACACAAGATTAGCTGTTGGAGCAATATGTATAGGAATAGGATGCTGCCTATCTACACTGATTTATGAGGAAGATAGGCTAAAAATCCATTTCAGATTTATTGTTCAAATAGCAATTTGCGTAATGTCCTTACTGATTTCTTTTGCGATTTCCGGTGGTATGCCAGACGGTGATGGCCTCGGAATAGCGTTGTCATTTACTGTAGCAGAATTATTCTTTGGCCTGATATTCTGCATTGTGAGCATAATATACTATTATCAGGAAGCTCGAATTATCAGAAACAAATTGAATGAGAAACTTGATTGCTACGTACTAAGGAATCCAAATCAATAATAATGCAAGAGAATAACTTAAGAGTCTTTGTCCTAACTTAAGCTACAGCTTTTGCGGGGCCATTTTATGGACTTTCACAAGGGAATTTTTTCTTTGCTCAGGAAAAATTTATATAGGGATAAGTGTCGTTGATAAATAGATACTACTATTACATTAATTACAAAAGCAGTAATAGAAAAAATGGAACATAATACGTATATCTTTGTCGTTATATATTAGAGGCAATTCTTCAGAACGTTGATTGATTCTGGTTACAATAACTCCTTTTGAAAGGCTGATTAATTTGAGGAATAATTGACCTGTGGAATTGTCGTTAAATATTAAAGAGTGCCCTCTCGCCGAAAGCAACCTCTGAGTTGATGCAAGGTACCAAATATCATTAATCATTTTTTATCATGTTATAGCGAGGAAAAACGCCCATTTTCGCCCCGAGATCATACATTTTCTCCCGGCCAGGTGGGCGTTTTATATTGGTCGTTATTTCTTTTATGAGGACATCGTAATGAAGATCGGAGGTGATAAATATGCCAAGGATGTCAAAGAAAAACAGGATTGAATGGGACTTCTATCTCGATGAGAATGGCAGGATCAGTTACAACGAGCTCTGCAGAAATTGTGATCGCAGCTGTAAACAGAGTTTCCGCGCTGTGATCATTTCATGTCCCGAGTACAGTTCTAAGAGGAGGAAGAAGAAAGAATGAGAAACGTTTTTCACGCAGGAGCACCGCCGCTGGCTCCATTTTTATTGCAGCGGCGTTGGAAACGATATGAGATCAGAGCCCTGTCGGGGCGAGAGCTCTGTGAGCATTTGTGCGAGCGAAGAGGAGTAACTAAGGTGGCTACACCGTGGATGCTCCTCTTTTTCGTTTCCGCAGGGAGTCAAGGGGGAAAGCCTTGCCCACGACATCTTTGCAGCGAAGCTGAAAGTGTCATAGTGGGTTACACACATTCAGCAGGAATGTTGTGTAACCGGCTTCGCCCCGCAGTTTCAGAAAGGAGGAATGCGTATGGCAGTAAAGAAGCCGGACATGTCCTGCGCGAGAGTTGTGCAGTATAAAGCCTCGGGGCTTGACAAGATCTACAGGCACAATGAGCGCAGGAACCAGAGCTACGGCAATGAGAACGTTATCACTGAGATGAGCAGGTACAACATCCACTTCAAGGATCCGGGTGATGAGACCTACACCGAGATCTTCAGGAGGCTCGAGGCCGAGGGAGTGATCTCCACCAGAGGACTCCGTGAGGATGCTACCCTGCTCGATGAGATCATCATCGATGTCAACACGACATACTTTGAAGATCATGGAGGCTATGAGTATGCGAAGAAGTTCTATGAGGAAGCATATCACTTCATAGAGAAGAAATTCGGAGCGGACAACATAGTCTCCGCAGTCATGCATGCTGATGAGCTGAATACAGAGGCAAGCGAGAGGTTCGGTAAAGATGTGTACCACTATCACCTTCACGCCATGGTGATCCCTGTCGTGGATAAGGATGTGAAATGGAGCAAAAGGTGCAAGGATCCTGAGCTGAGAGGCACAGTGAAGGAAGTGATCCATCAGGTGAGCCACTCAAAGAAGTGGGCATCGAATATTCCTGAGACTGATGAGCATGGTGAGATCGTGCTGAGAGCCAACGGCAAGCCAAAGTACAGAAAGTCCTACAGCATACTGCAGGATGAAGTGTATGAGCACATGATCAATCATGGCTTCACAGGCTTTGAACGCGGAAAGAAAGGCAGCACCGCTGAGCATCTTGATACTCTTCAGTTCAAGATCGAGAAGGACAAGGAGAGACTGTCCGAAATAGAAGATCGTATAGAGCAGACCAGACTGCAGTATGAGCCGGCACTTGATGCAAAGACAAGGTATGAAGATATCGACAGCCTTGGGAAGAAGAACATCACAGGCAAGGTCGTTCTCTCCAGTGAAGACTACAAGGAGCTCACTGCCCTTGCCAAGGAAGGCCTTACAAGCAGGAACAGGCTGTGGGACATGCAAAGTACAATGGAGTACTACAGGGATGGTTTTGAGAGATACAGCACCCGGTATGAGAACCTCAGTAGGAAGTATGAAGAACTCACCGAGAAGACAAGACCGTTCCTGGATGCTATGGAGCACTTCCCTGAGCTCGTCACAGCATTTGTTAACAAGCTTAAGGATCTATTCAGGGACAAGGCTGCAAGAGAACAGGCCGAAAGAGAAAGACAGATAGCCGAGCGTGAGAAAAAGCGTGCTGTGCGAAAGCTCACAAAGAAAGGACGGGATATGGAGCGATGAACACACAAACTCACAACACAATACTTATTACTATCTGCAGCTGCGCAAGCTGCTTTTTTTATGAAAGGAGATTTTTAACATGGCAGGAATAACAATGGAAATAATCAAGAGGATAGCTGTGATTGGTGATCCTGACACAGGATACAAGAAGGAACTGAATCTTGTGTCGTGGAATGGAGCTGAGCCCAAGATAGATATCAGGACCTGGTCTCCTAATGGTGCGGCGCTGAAGGGGCTGACGCTGACTGAGAGTGAGGCGAAGGACCTTTACAAGGCACTGGGTAACCTGTTTGATGAATAATATTCGACTTTAACCAAAGCAAAATGTTTCTGAGAGTGTCAAAAAAGGGACAACGAGATTTTTATAATTAGCTTGTATCAAACAAATGTTCCTTGGAGATTCTTGGAGGTCATCAAATGCAGGAAACCGGCATGCACAGGATCAAAATACAATTCCCCGGAGGGACCATTCTGGAATTTCGGAATGCACAGTTCATACCTGCCTTCTATTTCATTCCGGAATGTTTCCTCCGCAAGTGTGGCAGTGAGCTCTGCTCTATCCCGCGCGACTTCAATGAGTTAATGATAAATGAGGAAGCTCTCAAATTGGTGCAGAGCGATCTTTTCGTGCTCTGCATCGTGGATTGCTATGCCTATATGGCATGGCCCTATCTGTGCCCGAAGATCCCGTATATGGAAATCTTCTCAGGGGACTCTCCTGCATGGAGGATCGCGCATAGTGCTGCTACCTGGATAGATGAACTTACCCGGTTGAAACTACTGCCGACTTTTGCAGATCTTTTTAGCAAGCCGAAAGATGATCTTTACTTTGGGTTTGTTCCGGAAGAGACTGTGAGCCTGTATATGAGCAAAATAGTTCCCAGTGCTGTGGCGAGGCATAATCTGCAGCCAATACTTGATGCAGAAAAAGAGTACAGATGCTTCGAGGACTTTGATTACAGGGATAGTAATCAAAAGATAGACTTCTACCGTAAGTGGTATCACACAAGATCCAAGAAAGCTGAGTTCTCGCTTGAGGGATATAAGGAACATTTGATGGAGGTTTATGACGATGATGGATGGGAAGTCCCTGATCCTGTCAGTGATTTTGAAGATGAGGTCGTAGAAAACGTAGATGTACAGAGGTTCATGTCTACACTCTCCGAAAAGGACAGAAATATACTGCAGCTCAGGCAGGATGGCTATACCCTGCAGGAGATAGCAGATAAGCTTGAGTACAAGACACACAGTGCTGTTCTCAAGAGGATCAATAAAATTGGAAGGCAATATGAGAAATACTCAGGCCTCAGCTTCGGCTTTCAGCGAATGACTTAGCAAACAACTTTATACGTTATTACTCACGCTCCCGAAAGGGGGCTTTTTTGATTGGAAATTTTAATGGAGGTTTAATAATGTTCAAACCATTACAACTAATTGATGCACAAGAGTTGCTGTTGACACCACTTGATGAGACACCGTTCCTTGTCGAGGATATCTTCCCTGGAGGTGTCAACATTCTTGCCGGTGATGAGAAATCTGGCAAGAGCTGGATGATGCTCCAGCTGGCTATAAGCATAGCGACAGGTCAGGACTTCCTTGATCATCATGTTGATCAGGGCAGGGTCCTGTATCTCAGCCTTGAAGACACATATGCCAGGATCCAGAAAAGGATGTTCAAACTCACAGATGAAGTCGGCTTCGGGCACATCCTGCTGGGGATCCAGAGCGGGACTCTTGATGCTGATCTGCTCGATCAGCTTAATGATGCCGTTGAGAAAGTGCCGGGCATTAAGCTCATAATAATCGACACTCTGCAGCTCATCAGGAGCAACGGCAAGGACATGAGCTATGCTAATGATTACTCAGATGTTGCCAAGCTCAAAGATTTTGCAAGAGAGCATGGGCTTTCAGTATTCCTGGTCCATCATCTCAGAAAGCAAGGTGATGCTCATAACATCTTCAACAGGCTCAACGGCACCAAGGGGATCAATGGTGCTGTAGATACCATGGTCATTCTTGATAAAGAGAATGAGTACAGTAACAGGGCTACACTGTATGTAAAGGGCAGAGATATTCAGCCTGTAGAGATGCAGATAGAGTTCCGCGATTGTAAATGGGAGCTTGTGAGCATCAGGACGCAGGAAGAGATCGCTGCTGCGAACACACCCGAAGTCATACACAAACTTGTGGACTTCATCAAAGAGAGAAGATCCTGGAGAGGTTCAGCTAATGATCTGCTTAATGATCTTGCGGAAACGTCGGTCGCCGATAATGTCATTACTAAGTATATCAATCAGTATCAGGGCAGCCTCTTACTGGACGAAGGGATAGATTACAACTACAGCAGGACACATGCTGATGGCAGGATTCTGTCCTTTGAAATCTGTGACAGCTGTGACGGCTGTGACAGCAAGGAGGACAACTCCCGCTAACACCGTCACAACTGTCACGACCGACACGCTGAGACTTGCGCTGAGGCCAGCTGATGCGGAAGTCTTGGAATTCATTACAAAGAACCCGGACGATTGTTTACAGTATCGCAATTCTGATGGTAGTATTGACTTGGACGGCGTCAGAGAAATGATGGTAGACATAGAAAGGAAGAAAATCATAGCCGATCATCCTTATTCCATCAGCCAGGGAAATGATGGCAGGTGGAGAACATGGGTGAAAGACGAAAATGCAAAAGCAGGACGGAAACAGATAGTAAAATCTACAAGAGAAAAACTGGAAAGTGCACTAGTGGAATACTACCTGCAGAATGATGAACGACTGGTGAAAATCAGGATGACCCTTCGCGAGCTATATCCTAAATGGATCAAGTATAAGGCTCTGCATAATGCGGAGACATATATTCCAAGGATAGATTCCGAGTGGAACAGGTATTATGCGAATTCTCCGATTGTGGATAAACCCATCCGTGAGCTGAAAAAGCTCGAACTGGATGAATGGGCGCATTCACTTATCAGAGAGCATGATATGACAAAGACCATGTATTACAACATGTCGTTGATCATGAGGCAGTGCCTTGACTATGCGGTTGATCTTGAGATTGTTGAGGATAATCAGTTCCGTAAGGTCAATGTTGACGGGCGGAGGATGTTCCGCAAGGTGCGTAAGAAGAAAGACAGTACTCAGGTGTATTCAAGAGACGAGGTGATAATCCTCTTTCAGAAAGCCTGGGATGACTTCAGAAACAGCACCAGACTAGTCTACAGGTTGGCACCGCTGGCAATGATGTTCCAGTTCTTCACGGGTGTAAGAATAGGGGAGCTCTGTGCGTTGAAGTTCTCAGATGTTGAGAACGGAATCCTCACCGTAAGCAGGATGCTGCAGAAGGATACTGACAAAGTAGTTGACCACACTAAGAGCCATGAAGACAGGGAAGTAATTCTTGTAGACGGTGCGCTTGAACTTGTGGAGATAGCGCGTGCGTACCAGGAAGAGCATGGCTGTAAAAGTGAGTATATATTCTCTACAACAGACAAGCCTCTGAAGTATCGTGAAGTAAACTCTCTGCTGAAGAAATACTGCGAAAATGTGGGGATCCTCTATAGATCATCTCACAGCGCAAGAAAGACCTATATTTCGTCTCTGATTGATGCAGGAATCAACATCAACACAGTCCGCTCATATGCAGGCCATGCAGATGAAAGGACTACCTATTTCAACTATTGTTATGACCGGACACCGGACAAAGAGAAGAAACAACTTCTCGAACGAGCACTGGCATAATAGCAAAATCCCGGCGGCAAAAGTGCCGCCGGGAGTGTAACCAAATTTGCCAAAGTGTAACCAATCTAAGGACACCCGATCTATAGAGCGAATCAATCGCATTGTGCTCTCAAACGCTGATATTTCAACGCTTCCGTAAAAGAAAAACCTCCGATTTCTCGGAGGTCTGTGGTGGGCGATCAGGGGCTCGAACCCTGGACACCCTGATTAAGAGTCAGGTGCTCTGCCAGCTGAGCTAATCGCCCTCAGCTATTTGCGTCTCTTGCAAGCCGCTCATGTATACTAACACCTGCAGTAGTAAGAGTCAAGGGGGAATTTCAAAAAATTTCAGAAAAGATATTCCCGGCGACCGCCGAAAGTTGCCACGTGTTCAGAAAATATGTGCAAAACATTGAAATACAAAGCTAAATAGTGTAGTATTTCACTGAATAATTATATAAATCGGGCGTTTTTCGTGTGCACATTTTGAGCACGGGGAAATATATACTTTGGCAGGCGACAGGCCTGCACGGGAGCACGAAATAGAAAGCCTGCAAAGACGGAGAATAGCGGAGGTAACATAGTGTTCTGTACAAATTGCGGTAGCAAGCTTCCTGAGGGAGCAAGATTTTGCAGCACATGCGGAGCAAGAGTAGCAGAGGTTTTCGAAGTGCCGGAGGTTGAAGAAAAGCCGGCAGCTTTCGGATTCACTGAATCAGCACCTGATCCTGAGACGGTCAAGCCTGTAGAGGCACCGCTCAAGAAGAGGGCTACATTCGACTGGAGCAATGTAATAGACGAGCCGAAGAAGAAGACCATTCCGGACATCAAGTCCCCATGGGCAACTACCGGCGGCATTGACGAGAACGAGCTGTACGCTGAGATGGGGACAGCCACTGAGCGCAGCCGCACGATGAGCTTCATCGATGTACTCAAGGCTGAAAAGGAACAGCAGGAAGCAGCAAAGGCTGAAGAAGCACCGGCTGCACCGGCACCTGAGGCACCTGTTAAAGAGAAGAAGCCTTTCGAGTACACAGAAATTCTTGATCCGGGATTCCTCGAACCTGAAGCACCTGCAGCAGAGGAAAAGGAAGAGGAAGTTCCGCAGCTCCATTTCGCTCCGCTTTATGAAGACGTAGACGCACCTGTTGTCACTCCTTTTGACATTCCTGAAGAAGAGGAAAAGGCAGCACCTGCAGACGAAGTACAGATAGAAGAAACAGTTCAGGCAGAAGAGCCGGCCGAAGAGGCTCCGGAGGAAGCAGCTCCTGAAGCACCTGAGGCACCGACTGAAGAGCCTGCAGCAGAAATACAGATAGAAGAAACCGCAGAGGAAGCTCCTGCGGAAGAACCTGTTGAAGCAGTTGAAGAAGCTGCTGAAGAGGTTGCCGAAGAGGCCGCGGAAGAAGTAAACATCGCAGCACCGGCTCCTGAAGAAGAGCCTGTCAAGCCTCGCAGAGGCTGGTTCGACCTTCCGGATTTCCTCAAGCCTAAGGAAGAGAGACGTCCTTTTGCAGCATTCACTGAGGAAGAGCCTGAAGAGATCCCTGCAGCACCGGCTGAAGAGCCAGCAGCAGAGGAACCGGCAGAGGAAGTCGTATTCGAAGAGCCTGAGTTCGAAGATGAAGCAGAGCCTGCAGATGAGATCCAGATCGAGGCACCTGAGTATGAGCCTGAGGCAAAACTCGAGGCTGAACTCGACAGCATCCTCAAGGGCGGAAGCGGTCTTATGGGCTACGAGCACGAGGAAGCAGCTGAAGAGGCTGAAGATGAGATCTACGAGGGCGACCTGTACAGCAATACAGAGGACGAGTACCTCGACATCTCAACAGAGAGAACTGAGTCTGTAAGAGGCGCAGACGAAGAAGCTGCAGAGGAAGATGACGAAGATGAGCCTGTTGATGAGCAGGAACTCTTCGCAGACATGACTGAGAATTCACCTAAGCACACAGGCATGACGATCGCTCCTCCTGCAGACAAGGAGACAGAGATCGAGGCTCTCAAGAAGAGACTCGCTGAGCTGATGGGAACATCCTGGGAGCCTGAAGCTGAAGCAGAGCCTGCAGCTGAGGAAGCTGCTCCTGAAGCACCTGCTGAAGAGCCGGCTGAACAGGATTACTACTACAAGGATCCGGAACCTGCAGCAGAGCCTGCAGTCGAGACTCCGGCATACGAAGAGTATGACCACGCAGACTTCACACAGTATGAGGAACCTGTAAGCGCAGCAGCTTACGAGGATGAATACCTCGCAGCAGAGCCTGCAGCTGAAGAACCGGCAGAAGAGTTAAGCGTATATGAGAACCTTATACTCACACCGGAAGAACCTGTAGATGAGATCCCCGGAGCTGATTCGAAAATAATCAAGGCAGCAGAGGCAGCTGCACCTGCAGTAGTTGCAGAGGAAGCACCTGCAGTTGAAGAAGTTGTTGAGGAAGCAGCACCTGTAGTTGAGGAAGCACCTGCAGCAGAGGAACCTGCAATCGAAGACTTCTACCTCATGGACGAAGAACCTGAAGAAGTTATCTTCAGAGCAAATGAGCCTGCAGTAGTTGCCGAAGAAGAGCCTGCAGTTGAAGAAGCCGCACCTGTAGTTGAGGAGGCACCTGTTGTAGAGGTTGCTGAAGAGGCACCTGTAGTTGAAGAAGTCGTTGAGGAAGCAGCTCCTGCAGTTGAAGAGGAGCCTGCTCACAAGACAATCGATGATTTCCTTGCTGACATCCTCAGAGAGGGCGCAGCACCTGCTGAAGAGGCAGCACCTGCAGTTGAGGCAGTTGAGGAAGCAGCACCTGTCGTTGAAGAAGCAGCTGAGCCTGCATTCGAGGCACCTGAGCTCACACTCGAGGATCTCGCACCTGCAGCTGAAGAAGCACCTGCAGTTGAAGAGGTCGTTGAGGAAGCTGCTCCTGCAGTAAATGTAGAAGACGAATATACAGACGGGGTGGTTCTGACCGCTGAGGATCTCGAGATTCCTACATTCAAGGAAGCACCGGCAGAGGTTGTCGAAGAGACAGCACCTGTAGTTGAAGAAGTTGTTGAGGAAGCCGCTCCTGTAGTTGAGGCAGCACCTGAGGCAGCTCCTGAGAAGAAGGAGACAGATGCACTTTCGATCGAAGAGCTCGAGCAGGATCTGTTCGGATCATCTGCAGCACCTGAGGCAGAGATCGAGGCAACCAAGAAGATCGACAAGTTCTACACACTTTACCGTAAGAACGAGGAGTTCCAGAGACTCCTTGACGAGGAGTACAACAAGCTGAAGGCAGCCGGCGGTCCGGTTCCTGAGCCTGCACTCCCTGATAATGAACCTAAGGAAGTCAAGCATAAGAAGATAGAGGACGCTACCATCTACCAGGATTTCGATCTGGAGAAGGAAGCAGCCAAGCTCAGAGCTGAGCAGGAAAAGGCTGCAGAGAATGCAGCTGAGGCCAAGTCAGTCGTTGATTCCGTAGCACCGGCAGCAGTCGCAGCGGGTACAGCAGTTGCGGCAGGCACAGCAGTAGCAGCCGGCAAGAAGGACAAGAAGGCTGAGAAGGCAGCAGCCAAGGCAGCTAAGGCAGCCGAAAAGGCAGCCAAGAAGGACGATCCGCTGCAGCTCGAGTATGAAGAAGTAGAAAAGGGAGGCGGATTCCTTACAGTACTCGCAGTGATCATCGCGATCCTGCTGATCATCCTGCTCGGAGTCATTCTCGTACTCAACTTCATGCCTGACAGCTCACTTGCACTCAGGATCGACTCAATCATCGAGAATATCACAAGCCACTTTACAGCAGTGGACGTGATGGGCAAAACATTACTGCTCTAAGCAGCAAGTCAAACTGATCACCACTTGCAGCGGCAGCCGGGCGCTGTCGCTGTAATTGTTTGCAGAGACTGTCCGGTTCAGCCGGGCGCTGTCGCTGTAATTGTTTGTAAAGACTGTGCGGCCGGAAGAGGCTGTGCAGCGAGGGGTATTATTAATCTGTTGTATTAGTAACTAACCGAAACGGAGGGCTGGAACATTGGCATTCGGCAAAAAGAAAAACGTCAACACTGACGATGAGATCGAATTCAAGGGTAAACGCAGACACCCGCGCAAGGGTCTGTCCATAATCATCATGCTGATAGCCATCATCATCTGCTTCCTGCTTATGATGGTCGGCTTCATCACGGACTGGATGTGGTTCAATGACCTCGGATACGCGAGCGTATTCTGGAAGAAGCTGCTGACCGAGCTGGAGATATTCTTCCCGGTATTCATAGTGGTGGCGCTTCTCACGAGGTTCTACCTCAGAACACTCAGAAACGGCTATTTCAGGCAGATCGAGTCGCATGAGATACCTAATGCAAAACGCATGAACAAGGTCGCATGGATACTCTCCATTCTGTTCGGCGGAGGCGTAGGTCTGTTCTCGTCATGGGGAACATGGCTCACATTCCTCAAGGCTGCGAACTCGACCAAGTTCGACCTCAAGGATCCACTGTTCAATCTGGACATAGGATTCTACATATTCAAGCTCGACTGGATCGACATACTCAACGAGATCATCCTCGGAGCGATCATCGGCCTTGTACTCGTAACACTTTTCTACTATTCATATCTTCTCTCGGTAAGGACACCGGACATCTTCGTGCACGATGCACCGCCTGATGAGCCGGAACCTGAACCGGAACCTGTAGAAGAGGACGAAGAACCTAAGGTCATCTACCGCACACCTATCGACCACTCAGTCATCGGAAGGATGTTCAGAGCGGGCAAAGGCGCAGTCGGAACTGCTTTTGACAAGAACCACAAGCGCGGCAGAGGCAAGAGAGTCGACGTCAACAACAGCAACCTCGAGCACCTCATGGATATCGCGAGCGGCAAGCTCATCGTACTCGGCATCCTGTTCTATCTGATGCTCGGAGTAGACTTCTTCATCAAGCAGTTCGAACTGCTGCACACACATACCGGAGCAGTCTACGGAGCAGGTTTCGTTGATGTAAACATCACGCTGTGGGTATACAGGGTCATCATGGTCCTGTCAGTCATCGGCGCGATCACACTGGCTATACACATTAAGAAGGGCGAGATCACCAAGCTCCTCAAGGTGCCTGTGATCATGGTACTCATCTATGCTCTCGGAATAGGTGCAGGCAACCTCGTACAGTCCCTGATAGTCAGCCCTGACGAGATCAATAAGGAGTCCAAATACCTCGAGAACAACATCGAGTACACAAGACACGCATACGGCATCGACAACGTAAGAGTCGCACCGTACAGCGCAGACGACTCCATTACAGGCGAGACCATCCAGAACAACGAGGATACCATCGGCAACATCAGGATCAACGACTACGAGCCGGTCAAGGACTTCTACAACCAGACACAGTCCATCCGTCAGTACTACAGATTCAATGATGCAGACATCGACAGATACACCATCAACGGCGGCATCACTCAGACCTACCTCTCGGCAAGAGAGATAGACGAAGAGAAGATCAGCGATACCTGGATCAACAGACATCTCAAGTACACACACGGATACGGTGCTGCGGTATCCCAGGTAGATACCGTCACATCATCAGGACAGCCGGATGTGATCGAAGGAAACATCCCGCCTGAAACAGCTGTAGACGTACTCAAGATCGACAGACCGGAAATATATTTTGGCGAACTCTCCAATGACTACATCATTACCAACACCAAGGAAACAGAGTTCGACTACCCGGACGGCAGCGAGAACAAGTACACAGAGTACCAGGGCAGCACGGGCATCAAGCTCAACCTGTTCAACAGGCTGCTCTTCGCGATGAGAGAGGGCAACATCAAGATCCTCGTTTCGTCGAACATCACATCGCAGTCCAAGTTCATCTACAACCGCAATGTGGTAAGAAGAGTTGAGAAGATCATGCCTTACCTCTCGTATGAGGAAGACCCGTACATGACGATCGTGGACGGCAAGCTCTACTGGATACTCGATGCTTACACAACAAGCAGCAACTACCCTTACTCAGAGCCTTACACTGATGAGGTCAACTCGACCAACTACATCAGGAACTCTGTCAAGGTCGTAGTGGATGCATACAACGGAACAGTAGACTTCTACATCGTGGACGAGACGGATCCGATCGCTCAGACATTCCAGAAGATCTATCCTAAGCTGTTCAAGAGCTCGGACAAGATCCCTGAAGGAATGAAGGCGCACCTGAGATATCCTAACGCTCTGTTCAAGATCCAGGCCGGCGTATACTGCAAGTACCACATGGACGATGTCAAGGTCTTCTATCAGAGAGAGGACCTGTGGGATATAGCTCACCAGATCTACGGAACTGAAGACGTCCAGATGGATCCGAGCTACTACATCTTCAACCTGCCTGACACAGAGGAAGGTGCGGAGTTCATCAACATGATCCCGTTCACACCGAAGTCCAAGCAGAACATGACCGCTGTCATGATGGCACGTAACGACGGAGCCAACTACGGCCAGCTGATCGTCTACACGATGCCTAAGAACAAGACAGTCTACGGTCCGATGCAGATCGAGGCCCAGATCGACCAGAACACAGAGATCTCCAAGGAGTTCTCACTCTGGGCATCATCGGGATCGACATATAAGAGAGGAGACCTCTTCGTAATACCTATCGGCACATCCCTGATGTACGTCGAGCCGGTATACCTCGAGGCTTCCAACCAGGCTATCCCTGAAGTAAAGCGAGTCATCGTCGCTTACCAGGACAAGATCGCATACGAGGCAACACTCGGCGAAGCTCTGGAGAGCCTGTTCGGTGCATCGACTGAGGGCAACAGGGCGGACAGCGTCATTGACGGCGGATCCGCTGAAGAGGGCACCAGCGATGACATCAAGTCTCTGATCAACAAGGCGCAAAACGCTTATGACAAGGCGATCGAGGCTCAGAAGAACGGCGACTGGGCTGAGTACGGCAAGTACATCGGACAGCTCGAGAAGTACCTGACCAAGCTCGGCGACCAGAGCAGCACAGGCGCACCTGCAGCTGATGCGTCAGCAGACACTGCAGCCGCACCGGCAGACAACGCGGCAGCTGAGCCTGAAGCCGCAGCCGAGGAAGAGCCTGCAGCATAAAAAACATTCTGAGGGGGTAAAATGATAAAGTTCGACTTAAACAGAATGCTCTACACTCTCACTCCGGATGAACATGATCCGGAGACTGTCAGAGCGCGCCTCGCTGCGCATCCCGAGGTCAAATTCGTCTCTTTCACCGGAGTCGACATGGGCGGACACAACACAGATGAGAAGATACCTGTACAGGCTTTTGCCGACGACATGGAGAAGCTCCTCGCTGACGGAGTCCAGACAGACGGATCATCCGTAGCACTGCCTAAGATAGCCGACCTCTCCAATGCGCGTGTGGACATCATGCCGGACCCTGACGTTAACTGGTATGTCGAATACAATTTTGACAACATCGACTACGGGACGGGACTTCCGACAGGAACCCTGAGGATACCATCCTTCCTACGCCACAACGGCGACACGATGGTAGGATCGAGGACTTTCCTCAAGGACATGGTCGACAGGTTCCTGGCTGCGTTCGAAGAGACACTGAGAGCCAACCCGTATGTGTTTGAGCACATCGGCGGAGTGGACAGCATCGACGAGATCGACTCGTTCCAGCTGACCAACGCGACCGAGCTCGAGTTCTGGGTCAAGACGCCTGATGACAGGGCGGACAGAAACCAGCTCTCCATCGCGCAGGAGCTGAAGGAGCAGTACTGGAAGAGAGTTACCGGGCCGGTCGGAACGGCCATGGAGCAGACACTCGAGATACTCGACCATTACGGATTCGGCGTCGAGATGGGACACAAGGAGGTCGGCGGCGTCAAGGCCAAAATGGGCAACACCGGCGCTTTTGACCACATCATGGAGCAGCTCGAGATAGACTGGAAGTACGCAGATCCGATGCAGGCAGCGGACAACGAGAGCCAGGTCAAGAACATCGTCCGCGACGTGTTCAGGATGAACAACCTGGAGGTATCATTCCGCGCAAAGCCTATGATCGGAGTTGCCGGATCGGGAGAGCATACGCACTTCGGACTCGCAGCCAGACTGAAGAGCGGCAAGGTCGTAAACCTGTTCGAGCCGGTCAGCAAGGAAGACGAGTTCATGAGCCCTGTGGGATTTGGTGCACTGATGGGCATCCTGAAAAACTACGAGCTCCTGAATCCTATCGTTGCTCCGACGCACGAGTCTTTCCTTAGACTCAAGCCGGGCTATGAAGCCCCGGTCTGCATAGTTACCTCGCTCGGAGTCGACCACAAGACACCGTCGCGTAACAGGACTGTCCTGATCGGACTCGTAAGAGACCTGAAGAACCCGCTTTCCACGAGATTCGAGCTGAGGTCACCTAACCCGCACACCAATACCTACCTTATTATAGGTGCGACATACATGGTGATGATGGACGGTATCAGGGCTGCGCTCGAGGCCGGCAAAACCTCCGCAGAGCTCGAGAAGTCGATCAGCAAGAGCTACGGCAAGAAGGACTTCTACCTCGAGAAGAACAGAGATTACCGTACCGAGCGCAACATCTACACAGACTATACGCGTGAGGAGAGAGAGAAGCTGTTCGGCGTACCGCCTGCCAATGTATGGCAGTGCTTCAGCGCATGGGGCGACCGTAAGGATCCGATGAAGAACACCGCACTTATCACCGGAGGTGATGAGACCATCGCGATGATCCTCGAGTCCTACCGCGAGCAGATGATCCTCAAGTGGTGCATGGAGTATCACGACAGGTACATCGAGAACACCATGGATTATCTCAGAAGCTGCATCAGGCTGCATGAGGACGATACCAACGACTATGACTCCCGCAACTGGAGAGAGATATCCGATCTGAGAGATCTCATCGGACACGAAGTCAACGGCAGACACTCGCTTCTGTATCAGGCACGCGAAGCCATCGATGCAGAGGACTACGAAGAGCTGTCAAGACTCGAGATAATAATAGAAGAAAAGCTCGAAGAACTCAGATCACTATACAATAAATACCGCAGAAACATATTCTGATAAGGTATGTCAATGGGGTGTGGTGTGTCAATGGGGACGGTCCTTTTTGACACACTATACAATATAAGAAACAAGAATGTGTCAAAAAGGACCGTCCCCTATGACACAAAAGAGAGGCGAAAACATGCTGGATATCAAGAAGATAAGAGAAGATTTTGACGGTGTAAAAGCCGGTGTTGAGAGAAGATGCAAGGGCGACTTTGGTATTGACAGAGTCAAGGAACTTGATGCGAAGAGAAGAGAGGTGCTCGCTGAGGTAGAGGCTCTCAAGAACAAGCAGAACGTTACTTCGCGCGAAGTGCCTAAGCTCAAGAAGGCAGGAGAGGACACTACGGCTCTCTTCGCAGAGATGAAGCAGCTGTCTGCACGCATCAAGGAGCTGGACGGTGAGGTTTCATCCATCGAGGAAGAGCTCCGCACAGTACTGCTCGGCATCCCTAATGTACCTAACCCGCAGGTCCAGATCGGTGAGGACGACAATGACAACGTTGAGCTCCGTAAGTGGGGAACTCCTCGCGAGTTCGGGTTCGAAGCCAAGGCTCACTGGGACATCGGTGAAGATCTCGATATTCTCGACTTCGAGAGAGCAGGAAAGATCTCCGGTGCACGTTTTACCGTATACAAGGGTCTCGGAGCAAAGCTCGAAAGAGCTGTTATCAACTTCATGCTCGACCTGCACACAGAAGAGCAGGGATACACGGAGATTTTGCCTCCGTTCATGGTCAACAGAGACTCCATGACAGGAACAGGCCAGCTGCCAAAATTCGAGGATGACATGTTCTACGTACCTGCCAAGGACTTCTTCCTGATCCCTACAGCAGAGGTTCCTGTAACCAACCTGAGAGCGAAGGAAATCATCCCTGGTGACGAGCTGCCTATCTACTACACAGCTTACACACCTTGCTTCCGCAAGGAGGCTGGTTCGGCTGGAAGAGACACACGCGGACTCATCCGCCAGCACCAGTTCAACAAGGTCGAGATGGTCAAGTTCACAACTCCTGAGACTTCGTACGAAGAGCTCGAGAAGCTGACCAACGATGCTGAAGAAGTACTGAAGAGACTCGGCATCCCATACAGAGTAGTAAGACTCTCGACAGGCGACCTCGGATTCAGCTCGGCAATGACATACGACGTAGAAGTATGGATGCCAAGCTACGGCAGATACGTTGAGATTTCCAGCTGCTCTGACTTCGAAGACTTCCAGGCAAGAAGAGCCAACATCAGATTCAAGAGGGACAAGGATCACAAGCCTGAATTCGTCCACACACTGAACGGCTCCGGCCTCGCAGTCGGCAGAACAGTTGCAGCTATCCTCGAGAACTACCAGCAGGAAGACGGAAGCGTAGTCATCCCTGAAGCCCTGAGACCATATATGGGTGGAAGAGAGGTCATTAAGTAAGATCTGCACCCGGACGAATGACATCGTAATAGTCATGCCCGGCCTGCTTCTGGCCCTCCTTGCAGAGCACCCAACCGTCATAGTTGCTGAGCCCGTCAAGCTGCTGCTCAGATTCAATAACGGAGAGCTGCGTGAATTTGATGCGATGACGAATCGGCTGCTGTAGACGCGTTTAAAGTCCGGGCCAGCGGATTCGTTATGAATAACTGAGTGTTTTTGCAGGTGTACAATAGAATCACGCAGTGGTATTATTAGACATATCAATCAATTAGTCTAAATTAAGCAATGCAGACATATTAAAAAAGGGGCAAAATAAGATGAATGCAAGGGGGAAGATCAAACAGACACTTCTTGAACTGCTTAAGTCGACACCGGCAGATCAGCTGGCCGTCAAGACGCTGGTCATGGAAGCAAATATCAGTAAACAGACACTATATAACAATTTCTACGGCATTATGGATGTTGCCTGCGAGGTAGTGTGCGACCTGTTCGACGAGGCATCGGAAGAGTATTTTGGCCAGGAGAACTGGATGACAGGTATGAAGGACGCCCTCAGGATGCTTGATGAGAACAGGGAGGTCATGATGCACCTATGGAACTCCAAGTGGAGGTATGACATTTTCCGGGCCGTAGCAGACCACGTCTATCCGATTATTGTGAACGGAATCAACGAGTGTGAGGCAAAGGCTGGTCTTACTGTTTCTGATGAGGACAAAACGATTATCGCGGGTCTCTATCAGGACATTTTCATGGGCCTGATCACGAGATACATGCGCGAGAGAATGGAGCAGAACCCAGAGGAGCTGCTCAAAATATATGGTTCTATCCTTGAGAAGGATACAGCATATGGGCTCAGGCGTATTTGCTGGCCGGATGATGGGGTAAAATGAGGATATTTCGCCATTTTGGCTAACGCTTTATTACCAATTTTTACCACAAGGTAAGCGATTGGACGAAAACGCCCGAAAGTAAATTGAGGGCGTTTCTTTTATGTTGGTATAATATATACGAAAAATTGGCGAATTGCGCCTTTTTTCGCATACAAAAAAGTTTGAGCGTATTAGGTAAAGCGAGTTTTACATGAAACTGGGAAAAAAGAAAAAAATCGGTCAGGAAGAGGCTGTAGCTGTCTCTAATGGGGAAGAAACTACCGACCTCACTAAACTGAGCAAGAAGGATCTGCTCGAGATCATGCTGAAGCAGGGCGAGGAGATCGATGCTCTCAGGGCTGAGGTGCAGGAGCTGAAGGACAAGCTCGAAGCGCGCGAGATAGACATCAACAGAGTCGGCTCGCTGGCTGAGGCTTCACTGGCTGTTACAGAGATATTCAAGGAAGCAGACAAGGCGGCGATGACATATCTGACCAACCTGAAGCGAATTGCTGAAGGGGGCATGAAGAAATGAGGGCCGACCGCTACAAGACGGAAGCGAGTGAGCAGGTGAGCACAGCAGCACAGGTCGCGCACGAGGCAGCAGCGCAGGATGCGCCAATCCAGTTGCCGGACACCGAAGCCATACGGGAGGCTTACGAGAAAGTCTCCTACGCTGACAAGCTGAAGAAGTCGATCATCAGCACGACCAACATACTCATCGTAGTAGCGGCCGTTGCGATCCTCGTAGCGATGCTCTTCCTGCCGGTGCTCAGGATCTACGGCAATTCGATGAACGCCACGCTGAACTCCGGCGAGCTGGTCGTCTCGGTCAAGGGCTCGAGCTTCAAGACCGGCGACATCATCGCTTTCTACTATAACAACAACATCCTGGTGAAGAGAGTCATCGCGAACCCGGGCGACTGGGTCGACATCGACCTCGACGGCAACGTCTTCGTCAATCAGCAGCAGATAGACGAGCCGTACCTGGAAGAGAAATCCTTCGGCGAGCCTGACATCGATTTTCCGTATCAGGTGCCGGATGACAGAGTATTCGTACTCGGCGACAACCGTGACGTCTCGATCGACTCGCGTTACAAGTCGGTCGGATGCGTCTCGTCAGAACAGATAGTGGGCAAAATCGTTTTCCGCGTCTGGCCTCTGACGAGGATCGGACCGCTGCACTAGCGAAATGACGCAGACGATGACGGTCTGACAGATGCGCCGCACGGTACACTGAACACAAATGATTATAACTCTGGCGACTCCGAGGGGAGGCCGGCAGAGTCGTAATAGCCGCCGCTGGGGGATGGCGGCGATCCGCGAAAGCGGGACAAGAGGTGCCCTCCGGGGCAGCACTATGGCCGGCAAGGCCACAACAAAGGGCCGAGGGGCCATAGTAAAAAACAGCCTCTAGAGGGCAAGAAAGGAAGGTATTTATGAAAAGAACAAAACGTATTTTTGCGATCTTCATGACACTGGCACTTGCTATGTCAATGCTGATCGTAAGCAGCGCAGTGTCCTTTGCGGCAGAAGGTGATCGTGTGATAACCATCAACGACGAAAAAGAGGTTGCTGGTGTCAAGCATACCTATTCTGCATACAAGATTTTTTCAGGTACTGTAAAGGATGGCCAGTTACAGAGCATCGCGTGGGCAGATGGTGTTGACAGCGCAGCTCTTCTTACAGAACTGAAGACAGATGATGCTACAAAAGCTGATTTTAAGGACGCTACTACAGCGGTAGAAGTAGCAGACGTGCTTGGAAAAATAACAACTAAAGATGCAGATCTGACAAAAGCTTTTGCACGCATTGCATCAAAACATCTTGGCACAGCAGCTGGTACATCTACAGAAACAAAAGCACCTTATACCATTACTGTTAATGGTGATGGATATTATCTGGTTCTTGAATCTGCAAACCCATCTGGAACAGTAGAACCTAGCGTAAATTCACAGCCTGGCGATGCAATGACAAGAGTTATTGTTGGCGTTGTTGGAGCAGATGTAACAATTGATGTTAAGAAAGACACTACTTCTTCAGAGAAGAAGGTAAAAGACATCAATGATACTGATGATGCCGAGGCAGGAAACTGGCAGGATTCTGCTGACTGGGATGTTGGCGATGAGGTTCCATTCCAGCTGAAAGCGACTATTGCGCAGGACTATGATGCCTACAAGGTATACAAGCTCACTTTCCACGATAAAGAAGATACAGGCCTGACATTTAAGTCTACTTCTGTAAAGGTCTATGTTGATGGAACGGAAATTACCAGTGGTTATGATCTTGTAACAAGCCCGACAGATGGCGATACTTTTGAGGTAAAGTTTGCTGATCTCAAACAGATAGCGTCTGTAAAGGCTGGAAGCGTCATAACAGTGGAATACAAGAGTACTCTTAACGACAACGCTGTCCGTGGCGCAGCTGGTAATAAGAACAAGATGCATATCACTTACTCCAACAACCCTAATGATGAGCAGGGTGGCGAGAACGGAACAACACCTGATGATACTGTAAAAGTGTTTGTCTACAAAGTTGTTGTCAACAAAGTTGATGAAAACAATCAGCCTCTTGCAGGAGCTGAGTTTAAGCTGGAAAAAGTCAATAAGGATGGATCAACGACTGAACTTACTACAATCAAGGCTACAGATGGCAAATCTTTCACCTTTGATGGACTTGATGATGGTCAGTATATCCTTTCAGAGACAACAGTTCCTAAGGGCTACAATCCTATAGATCCAATAACATTTACTGTCTCCGCAACTCACGATCCGAAAGCTGTTGACCCGCAGCTTACAGAACTTAAGGCTGAGACTACAGCAACAGAAATAGTGTTTACTGCAAGCAAGACAGATGGTGCATTTGATGGAACACTTACGACTACAGTAAAGAACCAGTCTGGTGCTACTCTCCCTGAGACCGGTGGTATCGGTACTATCATCTTCTACGTTCTCGGTTCACTCCTCGTAGTTGGATGCGGAATCGTTCTGATCTCGAAGAGAAGAATGGAGAGCAGATAGTCAGGACTGATTCAGGCGATGTGTCATAGGGCACATCAGGCTGAACGGATAAGCTATCAATAGTATTGTGACTAAACAATCGGGGTACGGGGGCCGTAAGGCTCCCGGCTCCGGGACAAATTAACAGATGGTGCACGGCTGATGCACCGGGTTCTGAGGATATCCCCTCACCCATTTTCTTCAGGACTACAGGATACGCGGACTGAACAGCCTGACGGGGGCATCAAGCCCTTAGGGTATTGAGATCAGCGGCCATTCAGTCAGCAGGACAGCGGGCCTGCGGAGACCGATCCGTCGCCAACAGGACGGATCAGACGGATCTGCTTCCGGAAGCTCGCAAATGTAGTAAACAAGCAGTTTTCAAATAACAGAAATAACAGAGGTATCGGGTAATCACAGAATGGGTACATGGATCAGGAAAAATCTGCTGACGGTCATCATGGCCGGCGGAATGTTTGTCGGGATCATACTCCTTCTGTATCCATCCGTAGCGAATTACTGGAACTCGTTCCACCAGACCAGGGCAATCGCCGGCTACGCCGAGCAGGTGAGCCACATGAGCAAGGAAGACTACAAGGCCATCCTTGACGAGGCCCACAAGTACAACGAGCGGCTGGCCGAGACGGGGATGCGCTGGAACATGGACGACATACAGCGCGAAGAATACAACCGCCAGCTGAAGATCGAAGGCACCGAGGTCATGGGCTATGTGAGCATGCCGAAGTTCCACATCAAGTGCCCGATATACCACGGCACTGATGAAGCGGTCCTCCAGGTAGCTGTCGGACACCTCGAGGCATCGTCGCTTCCGGTCGGCGGAGAGAGCACACATACACTCATCTCCGGACACCGCGGACTGCCTTCGGCAAGGCTTTTCACAGACATAGCCAAAATGAAAGAAGGCGACGTCTGGACGATCACGGTGCTGAACGAGACACTGACGTACGAATGCGACCAGATAAGAGTGGTTTTGCCTGACGACCTGTCAGACCTGCAGATTGAAGAGGGCAAGGACCTGTGCACACTGATCACCTGCACACCGTACGGCATCAACACACACAGGCTGCTGGTCAGAGGCCACAGGATCCCGAACGTCGACGGACTCGCGGATCTCACGGCGGACGCCATCCAGATAGAGCCGGTATTCATAGCGCCGTTCCTGGCAGTGCCGGTGCTGATACTCCTGATAATACTGATGCTTATAACCACCAGACGGGCAAAACGTCTGAATTCAGAAGATTACAGAACAATGTACCTCGAGAAGAAGGGGCTGAAGAAATGAAGATGAACAGACACAGGACGCTAAAGTTAATAGGATCCATGCTGCTGACAGTGGCTATGTCGGTCACAATGATCGGCTATGTGCCGCAGACAGCTCTGGCGGAAGGCGGCAAGGCCACAGTCAAGCTTGCAAATGCTGATGGACTTGATGCGAACACAGAGTTCAGCTTTGAGATGTACAAGGTCGGGCATTTTGACGGACCGGGACTTGTCCTCGAAGACAATCTGAAGGGATCCAAGGCTGATGTCGACTTCCCGTCGGACAGCGAAGAGAGCGAAGAGGCAAAGTCTGAGAGGATGGTCGCCAGCGCGGCTCAGCTCGCAAAGTACATAGATGACAATAACATCTCGCTGAAAGCAATCGGAGGAGCACACACGCTCAAGCCTGGAGAGTCTTTCACTCAAGCAGTCACAGAGAACGGTCTGTATCTTGTACGCAGTAACACCGTAAGAGATATTACGGGTGTTAATTATAACTGGACTCCGCAGCCTGTATACGTCATGGTACTCAACGGAGATAGTGCTGTAACTATTAGTAATGATGTCGTTATCAAAATCCTGAGGACACCGGTCCAGTTCAGACACAGAGTCCTCAAGACATGGGTCATCCCTAATGCCGCAGGCGACGTCAAACCGAGCGCTATATATGTAAATATCAGATACGGCGGACAGATCATCGACGTAGTCAAGCTGACAAGCGCCAGTGCATGGACATATGACTGGACATCCGAAGAAGTTGGCGACGAGTATAAGTACATAGGTCATGATGTAGCTGGTAATGAGACCGAGATAACATTCACGCCGGATAAAAGCAAGCCGTACTGGTCAGTCGACGAGATCCTAGATTCCTCGCAAGTAACGGGATGGGACCTCACAGACGCGGAGAAGAAAGAAATTGACGAACTCGGCAAGAGTTTTACACCGAAGTACAGTAATCCAAAGACGGTAGAAGTAACTGGCAAGAATGGAAAGACGGAGCAGATAGAAGAACTCGAAATCAACAATCCATACAATCCACCTCCAACACCGGAGAAGCCTAAAAAGGGAGTCAAGACGGGTGACTATGCTCACCTTGCAGCCTGGGCGGCAGGACTTGTATGTGCATGCGTACTGCTTGTAATTCTCTGGAGAAAGAGACAGAAAAGGGACTAAGAGATGAAAATCGCTAAGAGAGTGCTGGCGCTGCTGATCATAGCAGCTCTGGCATTTGGCGGATACACATGGCTGCAGATACAGCAGTCGATGAAGCACTCGAGCGAAGTGTTGGAAGTGCTGAAGACGCTCGTACCTAATCTGGGCGTCGACACAGGGATTTCGACCGGACAGGGCCGCGACCCGCTTGCGGCTCTATCCATCGACGAGATAGACATCGTGGGATGCATTGAAGCACCTTCCATCGATCTGATGGCCCCCGTAACAGCAGAGGGATACGAGGAAGAGGGATTTGCCACGATAGTCAGCGGGTCGCCCGTCAAGGGCAATCTGAGGCTCACAGGGGGCCGCAAAGACGTTTTCAGGAAGATAGCTAAGGCCAGACCCGGCGACACCGTGGCTTTTACGGACATCGACGGGGTGAGGTACAACTACACAGTCACGACCCAGTTCCATCTCAAGGACTGGGACGAGGCTGACCAGGACCTCATGCTGTGCTACCCGACTGACGATAATACGCAGTTCGTACTGGGCTGCAAGAGGGAACAATAAGGATAGGGTTGTAGAAATGACTATTATCGACAAGATCAAAGACTTACTCCGGATGCTCGCCGAGAACATCCACAAGAGGAGAAGAGTAGTACTCGCACTTTCGTGTGTAGTAGTCTTCGTGACCACCTACATGCTGATCCTGCCGGCTTTCACTTTGGAGAAGACCAAAGCAGCAGAGCAGGGCGGTATTGACGTGCCGGGCGTAACGACGACGGCAGAGGACGTGAGCGAAGATGAAGAGGCTGACGAGGCCGGCCAGGCTGATGCAGAGGATGCTCAGGCTGAGACGGGCAAAACGGAAGACGGCAAGGTCGAGGATTCCGGCTCGAAGAGCAAGGATTCCGGTGAGGCCAAGACAGATTCCGCACAGACGGCAGACCCTCTGACTTTCGAAGATGAGCACTACACGATCGCGGTGGACGACAAGAACTCTGTTTTGCCTGAAAACACCGAGATCAAGGTAGAAGAGATCGATAAGGACAAGGATGCGAAGAAGTACGAAAAGCACTTCGACGATGCCCTTGCAGCAATACAGGAAGAGAAGGACGGCGAGAACGTCTCCGATCTTGAATTTGCCAGATTCTATGACATTTCCCTCGTGTCAGACGGCAAAGAAGTAACTCTCGGCAACGGCGATAAGGTCAGCGTCAACATCGAATACGACAAGGAACTCAGAAAAGCCCTGGGTGTAGAGAACAAGGACAACATCCGCATCATCCACTTCGCAGAGAACAAGGACACCGGCAAGGTTGAAGCGGAAGTACTCGATAACAAGGAAGCGAAGGTAACCGCAGAGACAACAGAAGACAACCTGCTGAAGGAAGCAGCATTCGACGCAGAGAGCTTCTCAGTATACGGCCTCGTATATGTGAAGGAAGCAGAGGAAGAAGCCGCACAGGCAGAAGAGAAGACAGAGGAGACCGCAGCAAAAGAGGAGGCCAAGGAAGAGGCTAAAGAAGAAGCAACTGAAGCTGTAAAAGAAGAAGCAAAAGCTGACAATTCAAGCATAGATCTTGGAACTGCAGTTGTATCAACCGTAGACGGATCGGATTTGCCTGGCAATGTTGATGGACATGCTGATGCAGTTTCCGGAAGAAAAGCTATCAGAACTGTCAAGAAATCGGTAGATGATCTTGACACGACTAATGCTAAGTATGAAGTGTTTGATATTGAACTAGAGAATGTAAATCCTGAAATGTATAAGGATGGATTCAAGGTTGATGTTACTCTTCCTTCAATCATTCAGGGTAAGGACTTCAGACTTTTCCACATACATGATGGAGAAGTAACTGAGCTTGATATGGATATTGATACTATCAAGGCAAATGCAAAAGGTAATGAGATTGCATTCGGATTCACATTTGAAACGGAGAATTTCAGCGAGTTTGTATTGAGCTATACTGTTGATTTTGAGTACGAAGGATACTCATTCAGCATCCCTGGAGGATCTACTGTTAAGCTGACCGATATCCTTAGGCAGGTAGGAGTTAAAGCAACTGATGAACAGATCACGAAGGCTTCGTTTACGGATGAAGACCTTGCACAGGTATACAAACTGAGCAAGGACACTAAGCGCAAGGTTATAGTAGCCGGCTCAGACTCCAGCAGCCTGCCAATGGTAGCTGTACAAGAAAAACTGAGCAATGTCCAGGCGATAGAAGACGAATATGTTGTTGAAAAGTATGAAGCTGGCACATGGATTTTCGAAAGTAAGGCAGCTTTCAAGAGCCATGAAGTACTGAATGTTACACTGGAAAACGGCAAGGAAATCATAATCAACGTAACAGATAGTCAGAATTCGGACGGAACATGGGATCTGGCATCCAGCACATCTTCGTTTACAGTATCAACAAAGAGCGAAACAAACGATATTGACAGAAGTGCATCACTTGCGCTTGATTTCACATACACAATCAATACCGAGGATCTCGCACAGATGAAAGCTCAAGCTGCAGCAGGCGAAGACGTAGTGCTCGTGTATGACTTTAATTCTGCTCTTAAAGATGATCAAAACAACATCATTGCACGCGCAGATGAGGTAAAGAACGGCATGATCATGGTGGGATCCCGCCAGATTGGTACATATACGATTAAGGATGGTAAATTAACACTCACTGTAACAAGCCATAGCTGGCTGGCAGGAAGAACTAATCTGAGTGGTACATTCGGCCTCAGCATAGCTATAGACGAAGATGCAGTAGAGAATCATGATGGAGACACTTTCCACTTCCCTGGTGCAGGTGACATAGAGGTTACATACAAAAAGAAAGTAGAAGAGGCTGAGAAAACACTCTGGGCCGAAAAGAAGGATGATGGAAGCTATATTCTGCACTACACAGCTAATATAAAGGCCAATCAGGCATTAAACACTCTTGTATTTAATGATACATACTCTGGTCTTCAGACACTGAATGCAGAGAGTGTAAAAATCAATGGTCACTCAGTATCAATATCTCAGGGGACCAATAGCTTCAGCATCAGCAATGATAATCTGAGAGCTGCCCTTAATATTGGTGCGGATGAGAAAATACCAGCTGGTACATATAGGGTAGAGTACACAACCACTGTCAGTGCTGAAGACTTGAAGACTGCTGGAGACTCCGGCTCAGATGAAAACAATATAGCAAAGTGGACCGCAGACGGAATAGACAAACAAGACGATGAAGGAACTCACCTTAAGTATGAAGAGCCGCCTGCTCCTCCTACACCATTTGAGAAGACATCTACCCCAGCGAGCGGAACACAACTTTCAACAAATGGCGAAGAAATTACATACGTAATAAAAGTAGGTGAAGAAGGCACTAATCTTACAGGTTTGCAGGTGACGGACCAGATGACAGACCTCCAGACGCTTAATGGCGGCAAAGTCTATATCGCATATGGAAGCCCTGATGCAGCTCGTACAGAAATGCCTTCGAGCAGTGTAAAGTGGACAAATGATGATAATTATAGTCAGAACATGTCACAGGTTTTCGATTACACGTTCAGCGACGGAATCGGGCCGGCGTATATCATTTATACGACCACAGCAATAGATCAGGCTAAAGCAACTGAAAAGGGCATTTTTGGCACTGTAAATGTCGGGAACAATGCTCATCTTGTAAATGACAATCAGTGGAAGAGCACACAGCATCCTGTTCCGTTTAAAGAGCAGGAGAAGGTTGTAGTATCAAAAACTGCTTCTGCAAGCAACGTTAATGCAAATGGCAATTGGGTGCCAGGATCACAGGTGTCTTATAAATTAACCATAGGAACAGTAGTCTCTGGTAGCGAGGATGAAAGCACAAAACTGAGCAACATGCATATCTGGGACGATATGACTGATGTTCAGAAGCTCGACCCAAGTAGTGTTACTTTGACAGTCACTCATCCGAATGGCACGACCAGCACCATCACAAATGTCGTAGTAGATGGACAGACTGTACCAGTCAGCCAGGCTATAAAAGCAGCGGCAACAGATGATACGTACAGTAAAAATACAATCAATGCATTTGACTTCTACCTGCCGGCAGATGCTGGATCAGGACAGCTCACAATTACATATAATACTCAGATACCTGATGCTGAGATCGCAAAAGCACAGGGAATCAGGGATGTTGTCAACATTAATAATACAGGACACGGTGGCAATGGCTCTGACGGGACACATGGAACGGGTGAGTTTGAACCATCTCCTCAGATGAAGATAGAGAAACTCGTAAATGGATCAGAAAGAACCACTGCAAATCCTGGCGAAATAGTTACATATACAGTTAAGTATGGATATGACAAAGAAAAGAAACTGGATGGAATACTCATTAAAGATGAGATGACAGACATCCAGAAGCTTGTGTTAGATGAAAATGGGGATGCTTCTATAAAGATTACGGTCAATGAAAGACCGGAGGCAGATATAAAGGATAGCCAGGGCAATGTATTGCTGTCACAGGCTGCATGGGAGAGTGGTACAAAATACTTCTTCATGCCAAAAGCTTCAGGGCAATGGGGCCAGGATGGTTACTCGTGGCCATATGAAGATGATGATTCTTATGCCGCCAATAGAAATGTTCGAGTGTTCTGGTATACATTACCTACTGGATTAGGCGTAAACAATATTACAGTTGAATTCCAGGCCCAGATGATTTCACAAGCTGAGGCGGATAATAACGGCATAGTAGGCAGCCAGCATGCAAAGAACACGGCTTCTGCTGAGAATGTTTCTGATGAGACAGATGTAACTGTACCATTTAAAGAACAAGTGACTCATTATCCTAAGATTGAAAAAGAATTTGATCATTGGGATATAGAAAACAACAAATTGTATTGGAAGTTAGTTGTCTCAAAAGAGGATACCTCAGCATATCCGCTCACAAATGTTACAGTTTCCGAACAGAGAAACATGCCGTATACGGCGTTTGCTAATAAAGCTGTTAATCCAGGAGAAATGCGTATAGGGTACGATACAGAATGGCCAAATCATCAACCTGAGCATGGTATGCAAGGGGATGAAATACCGTATAGCATATTCGATGTAGCACATGCAACGATTACAACAGAATCAGGTTTAGTATTACAACCTGGAGTTGACTATACTGTAGATAAGTCTAACGCATCATTCCATTTTGATCAGTTAGATGAAGGAATTGAGATTTTGTTGGCTGTTGATTCTCCGATTAATAGTACTACTGGTCAGCAGCAAACGATTGCAGATAATTACTTTATGCGTAACGTTGCTAGTGTTACAACAGATGATGGCGGGGATGCAGATGATGCTGAAGCTAAGTATAAAAGTGAAGAGGTTTATGCTACAAAAAAATCTACTTATGATCCGTCTACAAAGATAATAACGTATACTGTCATTCTGAATCCAGGCTGCTTGCCGGTTACTCCTGATCAGAATACACTTAAATTCGAAGATCTTTTGGATGATGGGCTAGAGCTTCTAAATTGGGATACAGAGACGACAGAGAATCCTACGATTCGGGTTACACCGTTTAAAGATAATTGGAATAGGGCAACTGTAAGCTTTGATGTTCAGCAAAATGGGAACAAATTTACAGTAGATAATATTATTCCAACCTATTCAAGCAATCCGGTCACGCTAACTGAAACAAGATATACAGTAGAATATAAAGTAAGCGTGGAAGATGATTGGAGCTCGATAACAAGCTCACCTACTGGCTATAAAGACTATGAGAATACTGCTAAGTTTACTGCAGGAGATGAGGAATATCAGGGTCATACAACTACAAGAGTTTCAGGTGATGAGTATATAAAGAAGTATGATACGACTCAGGAATCGGACGGATTTGTAGTAGATGGAGATGGCGAGAGAAGTGCTACTATTACTTATAAAGTAGATATTAATAAGAATAGGGAGCAGCTGAACTCAGCTGACAATCCTTACCTAGAACTTACAGACTACATTGCTACAAACATGGAGCTCGATACACAGTCTGTGAAGTTTGTAAAGGTTGCCAGTGATGGAACAGAAACAGATATAACAAATGACCTTGCTATATCTTATAACGATAACACACGTCTATTATCGGCCAGAAACATTCCGGATAAGGAATATATAGTTATGACATTTGCTGCTATATCAAGAGCTCAGGGAACTGATACTTATAGCAATACAGCAACAATTATAGGCGGAGGAAGTCATAGCTCATCAGTAACAAAGCAGCACAATATATCAACAAGCTATGCTACGATGGGTGGAGATAAAGTAGTTATCAATCTGCGTAAGATAGATGAAAATAACATCAAGACGCAGCTTAAAGGCGCAGAGTTCAAACTGTATGAATGCGTATGGAGTCAGGATGTCGCTGCCAATAATTATGAAAAACTTAACAAATTGATGCGCGACTGGAAGACTGATAACTATTTCAGCAATCCAGATAAAGATTACTCATATATTCCTGAGATATTCAGTATAGCAAATTATAGGGAAATCACTGACGGCTCAACAGAAAGTCCTCACGGTAATGGCAATGTCTATATTACTGATAACGAAGGTTTCATTTCCTGGGACGAACACCTCTATGATATGAAGTTATACTGCTGGGAGGAAGTATATGCTCCGGATGGGTATACAGGAGAGCTGAATATTAAGCACTACTTTGTTGTATATCCTGAATATGATGCTCAGGATGCTACCTATTCCCATGCGAATTTCCCTTGGGCAGATAGTAACGAGTACATTGCACAGAGTATCGCCTGGGCGCTTGACAACGCTTCTCAGAAAGCAAATACCGATGAGAATGGTTCTAATATAGTCGTTGCAAGTATGGCAACTGGTACCACTTGGACCGCAACTAATATTAAATCCGATAAGACGACAATTGAAGGAACCAAGGTCTGGGAAGGAGATTCAGACAATCTGTTTGATACAAGACCTGAAGCCGGAATTCAGCTTCGTTTGTACAGGACTAAGGAGGACGGAAGTGATCGTATGCAGGTAGGAAATCCTGTACCGATCAATGCGGATCCTGATACTGGCGAATGGCCTGTATACACATGGTACGATCTTCCAAAATACTACGAAGAAGATGGGGTCCAGAAAGAATATAAGTACACTGTAACGGAGGACGCTGTTGCGGATTACACAACAACATACTCAGACAATGGAGAAGGGATAAATAGTGGCGGAATCACTATTACTAACAAGCTTATCCCTACCAAGACAGACATCTCTGTAGAGAAGGTGTTCAATCCAGATGGACAGGATAAGCCGGATCAGATACTCGTAACGCTTTACAGCATCAATACTCCGATTGGAGGAAGTGCAGAAGCGCCTGAGAATACAGGATACTCAGTTGCACTTTCTGACAGTAACGACTGGAAATATACTTTCAAGAATCTGCCTACCAGGAGCGAGACGGGATATCTGACGTATACAGTAAAGGAAACTGTTCCTTCAGGATATAACTACATTGTTACATACTCAGACAACAGTGAAGGTGTTTCGGAGGGTACCATCACAGTAACAAACTCGCTTCGCGGCAGCCTTAAGATCAAGAAGAACATTGTAGGGCTGGCAGCAGGAACAGAGCTGACAGCTGCACAAAAGGAAGCGATTGAATTTACTGTAACAGGTCCGAATGGTTATGAATCGACCTTTACATACGCTGAAATGACTAATGGTGAAAAAACGATAGATAATTTGCCGGTCGGAGAATACTCTGTATCAGAGATTGTCAAGGACGAGTCAATACCGGATGGTTATCAGTATGTAAGTGCAGAGGTTACACCTGAAACCGGAAATGTTACTGTAGAGGATTCAAAAGAATCAGAGGTCGAGATTACTAATAGGTATGAGCCAACTCCGACGGAATTCAAGTTCGAAAAGGAATGGCAGGATCAGGGCTCACAGCCTGTTGCATGGCCAGAAGATGGTTCTATCAAGGTCAAGGTTCAGCGTAAACTTGGCGATTCAGTAGATGCTGATTTTGAGCTGATATACGATATCGAGCAGTCAAGCTTCACCACTGGATCGGTTGCGCCGGATACAGCTTCAAAGGCACCTGAGGGCGAAACTAAGCCGCATCTGCAATGTGTAGCAAATGATGAAGTTCCATCATATCAGTTCACATTGGGAAGCCTGAAGGCAGCTGATACAACTGGAGCTGAGTATACATATTTTGCTACAGAAGTAGAATCGTCAGGTGACTTTACTATCTCCTATAAGCAGGGATCTGCAGACAGCGATGCTGCTTATAATAATGGCAAGATAGTCAACAAGCCGGAAGACGCTGTCGAGCTTCCTCACACCGGCGGTATCGGCACTGTGATCTTCTACGTACTCGGTTCGATTCTCGTGATCGGCGGCGGCATCTACTTCATCTCGCGCAGGAGAGCGATGAAGTAGCAGTACGGAAACGTAATGAATAACACGACTTCAGGGGCTGCAGTTTTGCGGGTAATCAAAAAATCTGTAGGAATCTCCAAATAATCTGTAGGACGAATCTGTAGGAATTGCAGAAAAGACACCTGCAGACGGCATTTCTGAAAAGTGTGAGATTACCAACACAAAAAAACAAGAT
>Ga0256407_10002401_pt1 | contig 35979 bp, 26 predicted proteins | sample RumenRJG_04DNA_FD_193489 | JGI IMG/M metagenome (GOLD analysis project Ga0256407, IMG submission 193489) | Bovine rumen microbial communities from Lethbridge, Alberta, Canada - RJG_04 | ecosystem: Host-associated > Mammals > Digestive system > Stomach > Rumen | place: Canada: Alberta...
CTGCAATTACAATTGTCGGAAAACGAAGTGGAGAAGACTGCCGAACAATATTTCTGGCAGTTGGCCTCAATGCAGGAGAAGATGAAGACTATCGAGGCTGTGGACACCCTGTTGGCTGGTATCCACAAAGATGTAGATGTGGCTGTGCGTGCTGGTTTAGTCATGCCCAATGACCTGTTGCAGGTGCAACTGCGCCAGAACGACATCCAAAGTCGGCGACTGAAACTACAGAACGGCATCTCCATTGTTCGTCTGTTGCTGTCGCAGTATTGCGGCCTGCGCGATACGTCGTTCGTCATATCCTATCAGTCTGATGTTACTTCACCACTAGTTACCAAGCAAGACCATCGTCAGGCACTATTGGGAACTGTAGAATATCAACTGCTTGGCAAACAGGTGGAAGCCACAAGTCTCCAGAAAAAGATGGCCGTTGGCCAGAACCTGCCATCAGTTGCTGTTGGCGCGGGCTACAACTACCATAATCTGCTGGACAACAATCATTCATTTGGGATGGTGTTTGCTACCGTCAGTGTTCCTATCTCCGACTGGTGGGGCGGTTCTCACGCTATCAAGCGCCGCAAGATAGAGCACCAGAAGGCAGTAGAACAGTTAGAGGATAACGCCCAACAGCTGCAGATCCGTATGCAAAATGCGTGGAATGGTGTAGAAGAGTCGTATCAACAGTTGCTCCTGGCTCAGCGTAGTATCGGACAGGCAGAGGAAAACCTGCGCCTGAATCGCAACTATTACGCGGCCGGCATCTCTAAGATGAGCGACCTGCTCGAAGCCCAGTTGCTCTATCAGCAGTCTCTCGACCGCCGTACAGATGCCTATGCGGATCTGCAACTGCGGCTATTGGAATATAAACAGGCAACAGGGCAAGAATAAACAGGCCGTTTTTAATATTCGTAGAGCCTGATGTGCAGTAATTTCCACTCGCCGACACTGATACGGGCATGACGGCCCTGGTGGGTCTGGTCGCCGTTATGGCGACGGAGATACTGCATCGTGCCGTCATCCGAAATGCAGACTTCATCGACGGAGAGGAGACCTAGGCGCTTGCCATTGAAGTGTTTGTTTACTTTTGGGCTTTTATTTCCGCCTGCTTCAGCAAAGCCATCTTCACCTAATTGTTTCTTTTCCTCCTGCTGCTTCTCAGTAGGTGTCTTGAAGTCGACGACCACACCGCTGCCCGCCAACAGATAGTCGTACTTACCCAGACGGATGAGCATGGCGCCGCCCTCTGGCCACGTACTGCCGTCGGTGGCGCGGGGATCCCAAGGAAGGGTGAAGAAGTGGCGACAGGTCATCATCACGCCTTCGTCGCAGATGATGCGTTCCCGGTCTTCCTGATCGAAGAGCAATCCCCAGGTATTCTCTGTCTGCTTCACATGGGATACTTGCCGCAACAGCGAATAGGCTTTTGTAACGGATTCTGTATCTTCAGGACTGGCCTGGTCGATGGCGAAGGGGGAGAAACCGAGTGCCTGATGCTCGCCGAAGGCATAGAGGGCACGCACACCGCTGTTCTCGCAACAACGGCTCTCAGGGATAAAGAGCCGGTTCTTGATGTTTCCGCCAATCCCCGGCGTCCCGTTGCCCGTCCGTTGCCCGTCTTGCGGACGCAGAGGCATCGCATACTGTGCACACCACGATTTGAAGCCCGTGTCGTAGATGTCGGGGGCGAGCAGGTCGATGCTGGGTGCCCCCTCATGCCAGAAGTCGATGAGATGAGCCAAGGGACCTGCCGATGGGTATTCGCCCGGCCGGCGCCCGCGACTGTTCATAGCGGCATTCACATAGAGCGGCATGTCGTGAATCTCACGGGCGGCCTTGGCCAGATGTTCCACATAGCGGGCGTAACTCAGTGCCATAAACTTCTCGTCGGAATATTCGTCCGTGCCGTAGCGCTCTGCCCACCGTTCTTGATGATAAGCCTTTTCTGCTAACGGAGAATGATCGCGAGCCGACTCCAGCATGCCGATCTCGTTTTCTATCTGCATCATGATGACTACCTTGCGCTGCGGGTCACGCTCTTTGATATGCCGCATCAGCGCAGAGAAGGCTTTCAGGTCGGCCTGCAAGACATCGTCGCTGAAGCATGAGGCTATTTCCATCTGCTTCCCCTCGGCGGTCATGGCCCTTGGGAACCGCTTCACATCACGTTTGAACCATGCCGGCGCATAGCACGACATGGAGTTCTTCCATGCCCCAAACCAGAGTGGCACAATCTTCAGCCCCTGCTGTCGGGCTACGTCGATGGTACGGTCGACAAGTGTAAAGTCCATCTGCCCCTCTACGGGTTCGATGAATTCCCAATAGACTGGCACGAGCACCGTGTTCAGCCCCAGCGTCTTCATGCGTGGCAATACCTCATCGATGTCCTCCACCGACGTTGCTGCCGAGTTGCTCAACTCGCCGCCAAGGATACGAAACTGCAAACTGACGTTGTCAGCCTGAGAACATACACTCATGCCATAAAGGATAGAGCATGTCAGAATTAATCGTGAAATAGGTAAGAAGAAGGGATTATTCATGGGTTAGGATTTTATAGATTCGCTGCATATCGACATACTGGCGAACGTGGTCAGCGAGTTTGTCGTATTGCTCTTCTTTGAAGGCCTGATAGTCGAAAGAGGCTTTCGTCAGGCTCAGTTTCTCAGCAAAGGGCTGCAAGAGGAAGTCCACGAAGGAAGCATTGTCGAGGATGCCGTGAACGTAGGTGCCCATACATTTGTTGTCGACGATGTAGCCATCCTGACGGCCGTCGGAAAGGTGCAATAGGGGCGAGGCTTTGGCTTGGCCAAAAGGAAGGGTCTGCCCCATGTGAATCTCGTAGCCCTTTAAGTTTTTTTTTGTAAACAAAACACTAAACTCCACTTGACGGGTGATTTTCTCGCCGCTCATCGTGGTGGTGACGGGCAGGAGACCGAGGCCTGGGAGGCGCCCGATGTCGCCCTCCACATGGTTGGGATCGCAAACCTCGACGCCCATGAGTTGGTAGCCGCCGCAGATGCCCAATACGGAAGCACCATTGCGATGAGCCTGGATGATGGCCTGGGCACAGCCGTTACGGCGCAGTTCATAGAGATCGTGGAGCGTCGATTTTGTGCCAGGCAGGATGATGATGTCCGCCTTGTGGATATCGTCCACGTTGTTCGTATAGAAGAGATGGATGCGTGGATCCTGTTCGAGGGCATCGAAGTCGGTATAGTTGGAGAGGTGCTGCAGCATGATGACCGCCACATTCACCTTGCCCTGCTGCATCTCGAACGACTTCTGAGCCAGCGCCACAGAGTCTTCTTCCTCGATATGTATATCTTTATAATAAGGTATGACTCCCAGGACAGGCACGCCACAGAGATCTTCCAGCATCTTGCGTCCCTCCTCAAAGAGACGCATATCCCCACGGAACTTATTGATGATGATGCCCTTGATAAGTTTTCGGTCTTCTGGCGATTGCAAGGCGATGCTGCCATAGACGGATGCAAACACCCCCCCACGGTCGATATCGCCCACCAGGATGACATCAGCCTTAGCGTGACGGGCCATCGACATATTCACCAAGTCGCGGTCTTTCAGATTGATTTCTGCGATGCTGCCTGCGCCCTCCATCACGATGGGGTTATAGCGTGAAGCCAGACGGTCGAAGGCGTTGCAGACTTCTGCGCGATAGTCAATGCGCTCGTTCAGACCGCCCCTCCAATAATCATAGGCATCCTTATTGCCCAGAGGGCGACCGTTGAGTATGACCTGCGAGGTATGGTCGCTCTGGGGCTTCAGCAGCAGGGGGTTCATGTCCGTATGGCAGGGAATGCCTGCTGCCTCGGCCTGTACGGCCTGGGCACGACCTATCTCCAAACCGTCAGGAGTGGCATAGGAGTTGAGGGCCATATTCTGAGCCTTAAAGGGAGCAGGCTGGTAGCCGTCTTGCCTGAAGATTCGACAGAAGGCCGCAGCCACGATGCTCTTGCCAACGTCACTGCCCGTTCCTGCGAACATGACGCTGTTTAATTTCTTGTTTACAGTTCTTTCTGAGGAAAGCGCCCCTTCGGGTCGAGCGGACGGTTTAAGTTCTTGCGTCCCTGTGGTAGCAAGCGGCAAAGCCGAGCGTATAGTTGATTTGCTGGCAAGCCCTTCAGATGCAGCAGAGTAATCATCTGTAAACTGTAAACTGTAAACTGTAAACCAATCATACAGATGCGTATAACTCGCTAAGACGTTCTTATACTTGAAGACGGGCGTGCTGACAGGCTCGCCCTTGGCATTATAGACCTGGGTGGCAGAGGATAATCTCTTACCTCTCATCTCTTGCCCCTCACCACTCATAAACTGCGTATAATGGAACTCATGGCCTCGATACTCCTTGCCGTCGAGTTCAAAGCGACGATAGCCAAGCGAGAGCCTGCGGTCTGCTTTGCGGGCTGTGATGGAGTAGGGCAGCACGCCACACATGGGATAGTCGCCCTCGTCAGTAACGATACGCTCGCAGAGATACATCATCCCACCACACTCGGCGATGATCCTGCCACCCTGTTCCGCATAGTCCTTGATGGCTATGCGGCAGGCTTCATTCAGCGTCAGCGCCTCCAGATGCTTCTCAGGATAGCCGCCCGGCAGATAGAGCAGGTCGATGCCGTTGAAGTCGGGAACATCTTTCTCTGGGTCGAAAAACTTCTTGTCGCCCCAATAGTCCAGTGTCTCTTGATAGAGGAATGAGAAGCTTTCCGTGTTGCGGGCAATCATCACGCGTTGTTCCCCTGAGGGAAAAGAGTGTTTTCCCTCAGAGAAAACATCGTTTTCCCTCAGGGGAAACAACGTTTCCAATAGGGGGTTACAATCGATGTACTGTTCCATCAGTGTGATCAGCCTCTCGTTCTCGGGCATTTCCGAATAGTCGAGCCCCAGATAACGCGAGCCTTGTTCCAGCGAAGCATCCTTCGGCAGATAGCCCAAGCAGGCGATGTTCAGGTCGTCGCACACCTGGCGCAGCATCTGAAAGTGCCTCTCCGATCCCACCTTATTATATATAACGCCTGCAATGCGGAAATTGCCCCCCTGCCCGAGGGGGGCTGCCGCAGGCTGAGGGGTGGGAGGCTTGAAATGAACGAAGCCAGACAACAGGGCTGCCGTCGAGTAAGCCGCACTCTTCGCATCGACCACCAGCACGATGGGGATATCCAGCACTCGGGCTATCTCATAAGAGGAACCCTTGTCGCGATCATATCCGTCGTAGAGCCCCATCATCCCTTCCACGATGCAAATATCGGCATCTTCACCATAATGCCAGAAGAGTTCGCGGACGTGCTCTGGGGTTGCCATAAATGTATCGAGGTTGATGCTGGGTCGGCCGCAGACTGCCTCGTGGAACTTCGTGTCGATATAGTCCGGGCCGCACTTGAAGGGCTGTACCTTATAGCCTTTTTTGGTGAACAATGTCATCAGCCCTCTGGCAATCGTTGTCTTGCCAGAGCCGCTCGTCGGAGCCGCTATGAGGAATGCCTTTCTTGCTGTCATCATCACGTTTTCTGCTGCAAAATTAAAAAAAATCCATTAATTATGCATCATATATCCAAAAAAGTTGTACCTTTGCACACAGAAAAATGGCAATCTGGCGGCTGATGCCGCCTGATGTAAGGGAATCCGGTGAGAGTCCGGAACTGTACCTGCAGCTGTAATCCCCCTTAGAGAGGTCTGCTTGTATGACGCCACTGACAACGAAGTCGGGAAGGTAAAGCAGACTGGGGAAAGTCAGAAGACCTGCCGTAGGCGAGAGCAAAATAGAGCTTGCTCTGATTCTGCCGAGACAAGGCAGGGCTCGACCGATAGGTCAAGCCTGCAATAAAAGGCCGTACAGGAATATACGGTGCGGAAAAGGAAGGATTTATGATGCGAAGACAGACATTGGCTATTGGCCTGATGTTGTTGGCTGTCGGCACCTATGCCCAGACGGATGTCTGGCGTACGGACAGCCTGCAGGAGGTGGTGGTGACAGGTACTGGCACCCGTCGCCTGCTGAAGGATGCGCCTGTTCAGACGGAGGTCATCACGAGCAAGATGCTGAGCCAGTATGGCGGCAAGAGCCTGGAGGAGATCCTTGCCGGACTGACGGCCTCGTTCGCCTTCAACGAGGGCGACATGGGTTCCCAGATGCAGTTGAACGGTCTGGGCAACAGTTATATCCTGGTGCTCATCGACGGCAAGCGCATTCATGGCGATGTGGGCGGCGAGAACGACCTCTCGCTCATCGATCCCCACAACATCGAGAAGATAGAAATCGTGAAGGGTGCCCAGAGCGCCCTCTACGGCAGCGATGCGATGGCCGGTGTCATCAACATCATCACCAAGAAGCGTCTTGACAAGGGACTCTATGCCGACAATGTCACCCGCTACGGCTCCCACAACGACCTGCGCCAGCACAATACGCTCGCCTTCGGTATCGGCAAGGTGAACAGTCAGACTAACTTCCAGTTGCAGCGTAACGACGGATGGCAGAACACATCTGAGGAGTATGCCGAGGGAATGGTGCTGACAGACAGCAAGAACAAGACGGTGAACAAGTTCCGCAACTGGCAGTTGGCAGAGCGCCTGACCTATCAGCCGCGCTCCGGTCTGGAACTCTATGCCGAAGGCTCCTGCTACAGGAAAAACATCCTGCGCCCCACCAACGGCTCCCACCCCAGTTGTGATGTCTATACCTACGATCTGCGTTACAACAACGCCTCGGCGTCTGTCGGCGGCAAGTGGTATCTCAGCGATGCCTCCAAGGGTGTGCAGCGGAACTGCCTGTCGCTGGATGTCGACTGGAACAAACACGCCTATTACTACGACTATACCGCCAGGCACTACGACTATGTGCTGCTGGTTGGTGAGGAATATGGCGACCAGAACGGCGAGTGGTTCTCTGTGGCCATGATGCCCGGACAGAGTAAGCTGCAGAGCGACCAGCAGCGGGTGATGGGCCTGCTCAAGGGCATCTTCTGTCTGCCTTACGAGAACACGCTGAATGCAGGCCTTGAATACCGCTACGACTATCTGAACGCCCCGGACCGCACAGAGACGGGAACCGCCGACGACTGGACCTCCGCCCTCTATGTGCAGGATGAGTTCGACCTGCTGGGGTGGTTCAATCTGACCGCCGGCCTCCGCCTGGTGGACAACCGCAACTTCGGCTTCCGCCTCACTCCCAAGGTCAGCGCGATGATCTCTGCCGGCGACTTCCGCTTCCGCCTGGGATGGAGTCAGGGCTTCAAGACACCTACCGTCAAGGAACTGCACTACCGCTATCTCCACATGATGGGCAGCAGCACCTTCTATAACATCGGCAACACCCATCTGAATCCCCAGACCAGCAACTACTACTCCGCCAGCGCCGAGTATCGCGGCCGTCAGTTCACGATGGCCGTCACTGGCTATCTCAACAAGTTGGACAACATGATTGCCCTGGTGAATGTGTCGGAAGGGGAGATTCCTGCCGGAGTCACCACCGCCTATCTGGGTGACGGTAGCACGAAGGTGCAGGCCAGGATGTATAAGAACATGGACGATGCCCGTACCTGTGGCGTGGATGTGACGCTGTCGTATAAGGTGATGAAGGATCTGAGCCTGAGCGCAGCCTATAGTTACCTCGACACGAAAGCCCATCTCTACGATGAGCACAAAGACCGGATGACCACCGTCGTCATCGACGGCACGGCCTACCACAAATGGAGTGCTTCGGCCATGTTCAGCCATACGTTCTGCCCGCTATATAAATTAGGTGTCAGCCTCTCAACCCGTGGCAGCAGCACCCGCTACTATCAGAACAACGGCAACGGAGCGCCCTATCAGATCTGGCGCATCAACACCACCCACGACCTGGGCAAGACTGGCAAGACGCTCGCTTACCGGCTGGAACTGGGTGTCGACAACATCTTTAATGACGTAGACCGTACCATGCGCCCCTACCATCTGGGCAACAACACGTCGGGAACCACGGTCTATGGCACCTTCAGCATCAAGTTCAACTACGGCAAGAAAGTCAAAAAAAATAATTTATCCACTAAACAACATTCAAATGATGAAGAAAATTAAGTCTTTTCTCGTGGCTGCGATCGCTATGGCCTTTGTAGCCCCTGTGTTCACCGCCTGTGGCGATGACGACAAGTCGGATACGATCGACAACATCGTGTCTGAGTACACCATCAACGACCAGATGGTCGCCAACCAGAAGGCCAAGTCGGGCAAGAACGTTGCCGTCCTCCTGGTAGCCTTCGGTTCCACTTGGAACAATGCCTTCCAGGCCTTCGACAAGACCAAGGCTGCCTACGAGGCTGCATTCCCCAATGCCGACGTCTATATGTCCTTCTCCAGCGACATCTGCATCAACCGCGCCAGTGCCGGTGAGAACACCGACGACGACGGCAACATCGTCCGCCGCGACTACTATGAGCCCCGTTACCTCTTGCACGCCATCGGTGCTGCCAAGTACAGCACCATCTATGTGCAGTCGCTTCAGGTCATCCCCGGTGAGGAGTTTGCCGCCGTTGTGGCTGCCGTCAAGAAGTTCATGAACAACGGTTACATCGCCAGCGCCCACCTCGACGATGACTATCTGGCCCGTCTGGAGGCCAGCGAGTCCATCTTCCTCGGCATGCCTCTGCTCAGCGATCCCGACAAAGACGTTCCTCAGGTGGCCAAGGAGCTCAGCGCACTCTATTCGTCTGAGGCTCAAGACGGTACTGTCGCCTTCATGGGCCACGGCAACCCCGACACCTACGACACCTTCAAGGCCAACATCCGTTACCTCCAGCTCGAGGAGGCCCTGCAGGCTTACAGCCCCAAATTTTTCGTCGGCACCGTCGACATGCCCGACAACTACAAGCAGGACGTGATGGCCCGAATGGAAGAGAACGGCATCACCAGCGGCAAGCTCTATCTCCATGCCCTGATGTCCATCGCCGGTGACCACGCTCACAACGATATGGCCGGCCAGGGTGAGGAATACTGGAATCCGATGGATCCCGAGAGCGAGGACAACAGTTGGTTCGAGTTCTTCGGCCACAAGGACTATGAGCCCATTGTGCCTGTTGTCAACAATCACCCCTTAGGACTGCTTGAACTCCCCGGCGTGCTGCAGGTATGGATCAACCACACCAAGAATGCCGAGTTCCTGGAGGATGCTTATCACAGCATGTACCCGGAAGAATAAGAATTCTCTTTGTTTCCATGAATAAAACACTCATCGCTTTGATGGCAGCGCTCCTTCCGGGGAGCGCTGTTTTCTCGCAGATCCACAGGATGGAGCGCATGGACTCCGCCGTGGTCAGCCGTTCGTATCATCTGAACCCCGTGGTCGTGACCGGCTCCGGCCACCATCAGCGTTTGAAAAGTACCGCCACGCCCGTTCACGTCCTCTCTGCCCAGGAGATCCGCGAACAAGGTATCACCACCTTCGACGGTGCCCTGACGCGCATGATGCCCCAGGTGTCGATGGCTCCTAACTCCATGGGAACCTTCCTGCGTCTCAACGGCCTGGGCAACAAGTACATCCTCATTCTCATCAACGGCCAGAAACTCTCTGGCGACATCTCCAACAACATCGACCTGTCGCGCATCAGCATGTCTCGCGTCAAACGTATCGAGATCCTCGACGGTGCCGCCTCCTCGCTCTACGGCTCCGACGCCATCGCCGGAGTCATCAACATCATTACTGATCAGCCCACACAACAGTTGGTCGGCGTCACCAGCGATACCAGAGTCTCCGGACACGGACAACTCACGGAGTCTGTCAGTCTCGACATCTTTAAGAACGGCTTCGGCTCCTATACCTCGTTCACCCACGACCGTGCCGACAGTTACCAGAACAACCATCAAGAGTACGTCAAGGGCTCCGACACGGAGACACAGCCGACCATAGCCCCCCTGTTCACCGGCTATCGCTCCAACATCGTCGGGCAGCGGTTCACCTACGCCCCCCATCAGCATCTGGCGCTCAATGCGGGCCTGGACTATTCATACAAGATCACAGACCGTCCCGACACCCGTGACGACATCACCGGTGGCACCGACTACGAGATGCGCTACAAAGGCTTCCGTTGGAACGTGGGCGGCATCTATAAGTTCACCGCCAAGAACTCGCTGCAGGCCAACTTCACCGTCGACCGCTTTCGCTATGGTAAGGAGTACGACGTAGAGACGAAGACCAATGCCATCGGCGACTATGTCCAGTCGAAAAAGCAACGGATGATGGATGGCGAGTTGAAGGCAATACTTGGACTCACACGTAACTCCACTACCATCTTCGGAGCCAACTGGCGCGAGGATTACCTGACGGCCACCTCAGGCAATATCGATGAGAGCGTTTATGCCTTGGCAGCCTATGCCCAGCACGAGCAGAAACTCTTCAAGGACCTGACGGCTACCATCGGTCTGCGACTGACGCACCATGAGACTTTCAACAACCATCTGACGCCCAAGGTGGCGCTGATGTATGCACCAGGCAATTTCCGCTTCCGTGCCACTTACTCTGCCGGTTTCCGTGCCCCAGGGCTTGACGAACTCTACTACCACTATTTCTCCGTGAATCGTGGTAAGGCGCAGATCAGTTTCGGCAATCAGAATCTGAAGCCAGAGAAAAGCAACTACTTCTCGCTGAATGCCGAATATCGCGACGAGGTGATTGCAGTGAGTGTGACAGGTTATCTCAACCGCATCAACGACATGGTGGTGAAGGAGAACGTAAAGGTCGATGAAGTCTCTTTGGCTATGCTCCGTAAGGAATTCCCTGAAATGACGGATGATCAGGCTTCAAGACTCGAGCAATATGCCCTCTATCAGAACAGCGATGTTGGCGATGTCAAGGGCCTGCAACTCAACCTCTCGGCCAATCTCTTTGCCGGCTTCAATCTTTCTGCCAACTACGTCTACACCTATGCCCGTTCTAAAAGTGCCGCAGAGTGGGAGAACCTTGAGCGCAGCATCCGTCACGCCGCCACCGTCGCTGCCAATTACCATCATGCCTGGCGGCGCTATGGGCTCAACGTCAACCTCAATGGCCGCCTACAGTCAAAGACCTACTATCCCGGCTACGAGAATGCCCCTGGCTATGGCGTCTGGAATCTGCATACCACCCACTCCTTCGATGTAGCGAAGTGGGTCTTCGTGGAGCCCAGCATCGGCATCGATAACCTCTTCGACAAGGCAGATCGTCGCATCGACTCAACAAACCGCAAGTATGCCCTCTACTCGCCTGGCCGGATGTTGGTCGTTGGACTGAAAGTAAAGTTTAAGGATTAATATTTGATTCTTTACCAGATTTATACTATCTTTGTCGTCGATATGGGGAAAATCATTATTGCAGGCATAGGTCCTGGTAGCAAGGAAGACATCACTCCCGCCGTACTGGAAGCGGTAAGGGAGGCAGATGCCATCGTGGGGTATAAGTATTACTTTCAGTTCATCGAGCCGTATATCAAGTCTGGTTGTGAGTGCATCGACACAGGCATGAAGAAGGAGCGTGAACGGGCAGAGCAGGCGTTTCTGTGGGCGGAACAGGGGAAGACCGTCGTGGTGATCTCTTCTGGTGATGCAGGTCTATACGGCATGGCTCCGCTGATCTATGAGATGAAGCAGGAGAGGCGGTCGGATATAGAAGTGACGACTTTGCCTGGTATCTCGGCCTTCCAGAAGGCAGCCTCTCTCTTGGGAGCCCCCATCGGGCATGATACATGCATAATCTCCTTGTCAGACCTGATGACTCCCTGGGAGGTGATTGAGCGACGCATCAAGGCTGCTGCCGCGGGGGATTTCGTGACTGCTGTCTATAACCCGAAATCGCATGGGCGTTATTGGCAGTTGTATCGCTTGCAAGAACTATTCTTGAAATATCGCTCTGAAACTACCCCTGTAGGCTATGTCCGTCAGGCAGGACGTGAGGAACAGGAAGTCAAGGTCACAGCCCTTGCTGATTTCGATCCTGAGGATGTGGATATGTTTACGGTCATCCTTATCGGCAATTCGCAATCGTTCGTGGCCGATGGGAAGTTCATCACCCCACGCGGATATTTCAGTGAAGATGATGACGAGGACTGCACGATAGGCCAGAACATCATGATGGATTCGTTTCGTACCATCGCGGGGGAACTTCAGAAGAAAGATTATCCTCTCGACCACAAATGGGCCTTGCTGCATGCCATCCATACCACTGCCGACTTCGATATGGAGAATATCCTCTATACTGATCCGAAGGCTGTAGACACATTATATCATAAGATAAAGGATGGCACGCTGAAAACCATCGTGACAGACGTGACGATGGTGACGAGCGGCATCCGCAAAGGGGCCTTGCAGCGCCTGGGCGTTGAGGCGAAGTGCTATCTCTCAGACCCTCGAGTATCAGAAATGGTCAATGGTCCGCTCGGCCGAAGGACGCTTGCTACCAACGGGACGCAAGAATGGTCAATGTTCAATGGTCAATGTTCAATGTTCAATAATAATATCACCCGTACGCAGGCTGGCATCCGGCTGGCGGTAGAGGAACATCCTGATGCACTCTTTGTCTTTGGCAATGCCCCTACGGCACTGATGGAACTCTGCGATCTGATCCGCAAGGGCAAGGCTCATCCTGCCGGTATCATCGCCGCACCAGTGGGTTTTGTGCATGTCAAGGAATCGAAGCACATGGTGAAGCCCTTCAAAGATATTCCCAAGATCATCGTGGAGGGCAGAAAGGGAGGCAGCAACCTAGCCGCGACTCTGTGCAATGCCATTCTTACCTTCGATGATGCTGCACAACTCAAACCAGGCCGCGATCTATGAGATTTATCGTTATAGGCATCACAGACAACCCAGAACCATTCTTCCCACCTGAGGTCTTGGAGATCATCAAGAACGGAAAGGTGTTCTCTGGTGGCAAGCGCCACCATGAGATTGTAGCACCTTTGCTGCCTAAGGATGCCAAATGGATAGATATCACCGCACCCCTCGACAACGTATTCACCCAATATCAATCTCAAACCTCAAATCTCAAACCTCAAACCATCATCGTTTTCGCCAGTGGCGATCCGCTGTTCTTCGGCTTTGCCAATACCATCAGGCGGAAGATGCCTGAGGCAGAGATGGTGGTTTATCCCACGTTCAATGCCCTGCAGATGCTGGCCCATCGGCTGGTGATGCCCTATCACGATATGCGTATCGTCTCGCTGACGGGCCGTCCCTGGCAGGCATTTGACAAAGCGCTCATCGAGAGGGCGGAGAAGATAGGTGTGCTGACTGACCGCGAACATACTCCCTCTGCCATCGCCCAGCGGATGCTCGACTATGGCTACACCAATTATAATATGTCTGTTGGAGAGCATTTGGGAAATCCGTCGCTCGAAAAGGTCAGTACTCTCACCCTCGAAGAAGCCGCCGAGCATGACTTCGACCACCCCAACTGCCTCATTTTGAACACGAATGACCACAAATTAATCATGAATTTCTCACAAATAATTATTAGTGACAATTCGTGTCCGATTCATGGTAATTCGTGTTCAAATCATATTTTCGGCATTCCAGACTCTGCCTTCGTGTTGCTCGACGGTCGTGAGAAGATGATCACCAAGATGCCCATCCGTCTGTTGACGCTTCAAGCCCTCGACCTGCCTCGCCGTCACGTTCTCTGGGACATCGGCTTCTGCACAGGCAGCGTCTCGATCGAGGCCCGTCTGCAGTTCCCTCATCTCACCGTCTGCGCCTTCGAGATCCGCCCTGAGTGCGAGGCCATCATCCATGAGAATGCCCGCAAGTTTGGAGCCCCAGGCATCGACATCCACATCGGCGACTTCCTCGAAACAGACATCACAGCCATCCCTCGCCCAGATGCCGTATTCATCGGAGGTCACGGTGGTCGCCTGAAAGAAATCATGGCGAAAGTCCTCACCGTCCTTGCTCCTGATGGCGTCATCGTATTCAACAGTGTCACTTCACCCGTTGTATCCAAGACGACTGGCCGTCCTGGAAGTCGCCAACTATGGGATGAAGCCTGCGCAGCCCTCCATCTCTCTCAGGAGCCTCCCCTTCAAATCCGACTCAACGACTACAACCCCATCGAGATCCTCAAAGCCTTTATTTAACTGTCTTGACGTCTGCCTTCTATGAACCCGTCAGCACGTCGCCATCCTGAACCGTCGGCATTCAGGTTGCCATAGATGGCAATCTTGTCAAATTCGAAGGCATCCTCACCCTGACCAAAGGTATCGTGCTGATTTAATTCGTAATACCACTTGCCTACAACCATTTATTTTTTCAACTACCATATATTAAAGTTTGATTTTAACATATATTTAGGCATGGTTACTCGTTACGACATTTTTATAAAAAAAGTTTGGTGGTTATGAAATAATCATCTATTTTTGCAGTGGAATATATCCACGAAGTAATGTTGGCAAAACCATAAATATGAAAATAGCAATTATACAAATCAGCGAAGCAGGCAGCGAGATTGCCTCGACACTCAAGAGGGAACTGAAGGCCAAAGTGATCCAGCGCTCAGAGGTGGGCAGGGAATGGAAGAAGCAAGATGCCTTTATCTTCATCGGAGCGATGGGGATCTGCGTTCGCACCATCGCCCCATACATCAAGGACAAGCACGAAGACCCTGCTGTGGTCTGTGTCGACAGCATGGGACTGAACGCCATTTCCGTGCTCTCAGGACATATCGGAGGGGCGAATGAACTGACAAAGGAGATTTCAGCCGTCCTGGGAGCCCGAGAAGTGATCACCACCCAGAGCGACAATGCTGGCCTCTGGGCGCTCGATACATTTGCTAAGCGATTCAACTGGGCCATCGCCAGCGACGACGACATGAATAAGTGTATCTTTGCTTTCGTCAATCGCGAGCCGACAGCCCTGCTGATGGAAATCTGTGACGAGGGTACTGACTATCTGGAGAAGACACTGCCAGAGCATGTGACTGTCATCAAGAGTCTTGAGGAGGTTGATCCCAAGAAGTTTAAGTTGGTCATCCTGGTGACACCTTATAACCTCTGCGTTCCATACGGTGTGCTCGAACTCCATTTCGTGCCTATGATTGCTTCTTTGGGCTTCGGACTCGCCAGCCATCCTGATGACTATGAGGATATCTACGACGAGATCGACGAGGCCATGAGCCAGATTGGCGTATTACCCTGCTACAAGCGCTACTGCACCATCGATGTGAAGCAGGACGAAGAGTTCTGTGCGATGCTCGTCGATGATTTAGGCGAGGAACTGGTATTCTATACGGCTGAGCAACTTGCCATGGTAGATGTGCCTAATCCCAGCAAGACCGTTCAGAAACATGTGGGTACGCCCTCCGTCTGTGAGGCAGCAGCCATCCTTGGTGCAAACAATGGCAAACTGATTGTCCCCAAGGTGAAGGGCAGAAACTGGACAGCCGCCCTCGCCATCGACTACAAATACCTGCGAGAACAGAAAGGACATATAGAGATTGTGGGTGCTGGTCCTGGCGATCCTGACTTGGTGAGTGTTCGAGGCCGTAAGATGCTCGAACGGGCCGACCTTATATTATATGCAGGCTCGCTGGTGCCTAAGGCTTTGACGGAGTGCCACAAGCCTGGGGCAGTCGTTCGTTCTTCTGCTGATATGGCCCTCGAAGAACAATGCGAACTGATGAAACAGTTCTATGACGAGGGCAAATACATCGTTCGTCTCCATACTGGCGATCCCTGTATCTTTGGAGCCATTCAGGAGCAGATGGCCTTCTTCGACGCCAACGGCATGGACTATCACATCACCCCAGGCATCTCCTCCTTCCTCGCTGCAGCAGCCGAATTGCAGAGTCAGTTCACGATTCCAGAGCGCTGTCAGACGATTATCCTGACGCGAGGCGAAGGGCGCACCCCGATGCCTGAGAAAGAACAACTGCATCTGTTGGCCAAGAGTCAGAGCACGATGTGCATCTTCCTCTCTGCCGCTATCGTGGATGATGTCCAGCGCGAACTGCTTCTGGAATATCCTGATGACACCCCCGTGGCTGCCTGCTATCACCTCACTTGGCCAGACCAGAAGATCTATCGAGGCAAGTTGAAAGACATCGCCAAGATTGTCCACGACAACAAACTGACTCTCACCACGATGCTTGTCGTGGGCGAGGCCATCGACAATCGCCAAGGTCTTTCTGAGCTTTACTCCAAGCACTTCACTCATCTCTTCCGCCAAGGCGACGACAAAGAACTTTTATCCTGATTATCCTGCACTGCGCCCCTGTTTATGCGGGTTTCATGGATTTATCTTACACTGTATCCTGCACTTAATCCATGTCTATCTTGCTCTGAACGTGGGTCTGTCCCTGACACCATAAGTAGTAGCGTTAACTGCCTTTGACAGGAGTTTCAATATCCGTTCCAATAATTGGAACTCGCGGTTCCAATGCCTGGAACACTTGGTTCCAATGGCTGGCACACCTGGTTCCAATGCTTGGAACAGCGAGTTCCAACCATCTGCACCAGTGCAGGATGCAGAGCGTTCAGTGCAGGATACGGTGCAGGATAACTGCACGGAGTCTCCTATAAATAAAGGTGCAGTGCAGGATAGGCAGGATAAAAACAGATAATGATATAACTTTCTTCGATTATGCTGCGGAATAAGGAAAAAAAGTACTAACTTTGTGGCGGAATAGTGTAATCAGACATGATACTGGTATTCGGAGGAACGACAGAGGGCCGCAGGGCTGCAGAGGTGCTGGAGGAGGCAGGTTCGCCTTTCTTTTATAGTACGAAAATGGGTGAACAAGACTTGTCGCTACAGCATGGCACCCGCATTGACGGAGCGATGGATGCTGAGGCGATGAAGACTTTCATCAGCCAGCACGACATCCGTCTCATCGTAGATGCGGCCCATCCGTTTGCCTCAACACTCCATCAGACCATCGCTCAGGTTTCAGAATCCCTGAATATCCCCACCATCCGTTATGATCGTATTTATCCTGAGCGCGATCCAAAGATAACTTGGATCGATGACTACAGCCAGATACCTCGTGACATCCGCTCTCTGCTGGCGACGACTGGCGTGCAGAGCATCAGCAAACTGAAGCCGTTGGAGGCCGAGGGCATCAGGATTTATTATCGCATCCTCGAGAGGGAGTCGTCGATGGCTTTAGCCCTGAAGCAAGGAGCCAGCCCAGAACAACTCTGCTATTATGAGGATCCTCAGGATATTCCCGTCGAAGCCGAGGCCATTCTGTTGAAAGAGAGTGGCCTGTCAGGAGGGTTCCCTGAGAAGGTAGAGGCCGCCAAAGCAAGAGGCATGAGGATCATCGCCCTGAAGCGGCCACAGTCTCAAAGCTTAATGCTCAATGCTCAATGCTCAAAGCTTGATGCTCAATGCTCAAAGCTTAATGCTCAATGCTCAACGGTCAACGGCCCTTATGGCCTGCGGAGGATGGTAGAGAAACTGTTGCCAGAGTTCTTTCTCCTGCATAGCGGACTGACCACGGGCACCTGTGCCACTGCAGCAGCCGTTGCAGCCACCATCAGGCTGACGAAAGGCGAGACCCCCGAAGATGTGCCTGTTATCCTCCCCAATGGTGAGACGATCCAAGTGCCAGTAACCTATGGTGATGATTATGCCTCCTGCTTCAAGGAGGCTGGCGACGATCCTGACATCACCAACGGCATAGAGGTTCGTGCCAAAGTCATTGCATCGGACAATCGAGGACAGACACGGACTCATTTGTCCTGCGAAGAAAAAGAAGTCCGAAACAGTCCGAGCCTGTCCGTGGCTATATATGGTGGCGAAGGCGTGGGAACCATTACCCTGCCTGGCTTTGACTATCCCCCAGGCTCTCCAGCCATCAACAAAGCCCCTCGCGAGATGATAAAGAGGAATCTTGAGACGATTCTCTCACCTCTTACCTCTCACCTCTCACCTCTTAGAATAACCATCTCCGTCCCCAACGGGGCAGAAATAGCCAAGCGGACCTTCAATCCCCGTCTGGGTATCGAAGGCGGCATCTCGATCATTGGTGTCTCAGGCATCGTGAAGCCATTCTCTGAAGAAGCCTTCATCGACAGCATCCGCAAATGTATGACGATAGCCCAGGCCAGCGGCACGGACCGTGTGGTGATTAACAGTGGTGGCAAGAGTGAGCGCTTTGTCAAGGCTCTCTATCCAGACCTGCCGCGACAGGCATTCGTGGAATATGGCAACTATATCGGTGAGACGCTGAAGATGGCCCACGAACTCTGTTTCAGGAATGTCACTCTGGGCGTGATGCTGGGCAAGGCCGTCAAACTGGCTGCAGGCCATCTCGACACCCACAGCCGCAAGACCACGATGGACCTCGACTTCATTCGGCAGATGCTCCAGGAATCTGGAATCGCCATCGACGTCAGCAACATCACACTGGCGAGAGAACTATGGGAACGCATTCCCTCAACCCAACTTGATGACTTTACCAAGACCGTCATACGCCACTGTGCGGACTATTGCAATCCACTCCTGCCTGAAGGTTCCCTCACCATCTTACTGATTGATGACAACGGGAATATCTATCCTCAATGATAACGACGCTCAATAATCATGATTTCTGGATTAAATGACTCTAATGATTCTAATTTCTTTCTTAAATAAATAATCAATGTATAAAGACCTCTTTATCGACTTCGACGATACGCTCTACGACACCTACGGCAATGCCGTTATTGCCTTGCAGGAAACATTTGACGCTTTCCGCCTTGATCGTTATTTCGACAGTCCCCAGACATTCTACGATGCCTATTGGGCGACGAATATCGACCTGTGGTCACGCTATTCGAAAGGAGAGATTGATCGTCCGTTCCTCATTGTGGAACGCTTCCGTCGTCCGCTGAGTGTGGGCAAGGGACTTGAAGTCACCAAAGAATTGTGTCTGGAGGTGAGCGACAGGTTCCTCGATTTCTGTTCTTCTAAGTCAGGGGTGGTGGATGGTGCCCACGAGTTGATGGACTATCTGAAACAGAAAGGCTATCGGATGCACATGACGAGCAACGGCTTCCACGAGGTACAATATAAGAAACTCGCTGCCTGTGGACTCCGTGATTACTTCGATACCATCATCCTCAGCGAAGACGCTGGCGTCAACAAACCCTCGCCGCTCTACTTCGACTACGCCCTCAAGACCTCAGGTGCCCATCGCGAAACGACGCTGATGATTGGCGACAATCTGCAGACGGATATCCTTGGTGCCCTCCATGCCGGCCTCGACGCCATGCTCGTTAATCGCTGGAAGGTTGACGTCAGCGAAAGTCCGCAGACTCCGACCTTTGTCGTAGATTCTCTTCGTGCCATTATGACGCTTTTGTAATAAATCACATCAGCGTCCTCTCGAGTTTCGCTTTCCACTTCTCCCAGTGTGGCATTTCCTTGGTAAGTAGTGCGTAGAACTCCTTATTATGGCTGCGATATATGAGATGACATAGTTCGTGGGTAATGACATATTCTATGCAACATCTTGGAGCACATATCAACCGAGGGTTTAGCGTGATGTGCCCATCTATGGTACAATATCCCCATCGTTTATCCATCTTCTTAATGGAAAGACTATGGGGCTTTACACCATAAACAGAGAACTGTTCAATGATAGGCTGAGCGTACTCTTGAAATTTGATGTTAGCCCGTTGGCGATACCAAGTCTGTAGCAGAATGCCTGCATCCTTTTTATGGCGACACTCTATCTCAATGATGTTATTCTGATAATGGACTGCATTCACATTGCTTTCTTTTACTCTGAGCATATACTGGCGTCCCAAATACAGATGTGATTCTCCACTAATATACTGGCGCTTTGTCGTAGATGTGCCAAACGACTCAAAGAACCGTTTTTGTTTGAGAATCCAACTGGCCTTTTTATGTACTTTCTGTTGAATCTGTTCTAAGGTCGCATCTACGGGCGCTTTCAGACAGACGGTACTATCCGGATTGACACAAATGCTCAGCGTCTTTCTTTGGGCGAACTTTATTTCATAATCGATGATAGTCGCTCCATATTGTATATGGTCTCTTGTTATTTGATCCATATCTTAGCCACATCTACACAACCGTCAATAATTACATCCATGTCGTCGAATGAGAAATCAACTCCGTATTTCCGTTTGACATTATCTATCAACTCATCTTCCAAATCAATCTTCATTCTTCCAATGATGTCACTCTTTGATTGCCAATCTACTAAAACGGCATTGTCAACTATAACTGCCTTACGAATAATCTCATCAAAAGCATTAGTTGTGGCAAGAGCCATCTCTTTGACGGGCTGCTCTGGGAATAGTCGCTTGTAGTTTTCTAAGGCGATACCATAATAGGCTTTTGCAGCATTGTTATGTTCAAGTTCGGCTGGCAGTTCACTATCCGTATGGTTCAGTACATCTTCCTTGAACTGCAACATCTTTTCCAGATACTCATTATCGCTAAGTCGTCCCTGTTCGTATGCTTCAATGGCCTCACGAATCAGTTGAGAGAACTTTTTGTAGAAGGCAGGATCAGAATCCATGTTCTCCTTAATATATTTAGAGGTACGCGAAGCAATGGTATCTGCCTTGGCTGCTGTTCCAACAATACTGTCCACCTCTTTCTGGAAATTCTCTGTATCGAAGATGTTAACCAACTTCGTGATGACCTTTACTTCGTCGCTCTCCACATGACGATTGATGAGTTTTTCAATTCTTGCCTCGTATTTCTTATAGTCAATAGCATCAGAATAGCGTAACTGAACTGAAGTGCGCAGTTTGGCAAACATACGTAAATCTTCTTTGTATCGTTCAATCGTCTTTTCTTCGGTATTCTCATGGAACTCCTTAGTAGAAAGAGCCAGTTGAAGTACTGACGAGAATGCGGTCAGGCGATCATAGAACTCATGGCGTCTGTCTTCCAGTCGTAATGACTGGGCGTATGCCTCCAAGTCACGCTTATTGGGAATGGTCTTGAACAAATCCCATAGTTCTGCATTTCTTTGGGGAAGTTCTGCTATCTTGTCACTGACAGGCGCCAGCGTCTCACGGAACACGTCTCTATCTTCTTCGTCGTACTCAGAGTAGATGCTTAATGCATCATCCAATTCCGCCAACACGCCATAGTAGTCGATGATGTAGCCATAATCCTTTCCGTCACAATTACGATTGACACGGGCAACTGCCTGCAACAGTGTATGTCCTGTCAAATTACGGTCAATATACATGACTGTTACTTTGGGTTCATCGAATCCTGTCAGCAGTTTATCTACAACAATCATAATCTCAGGATCCTCCTGACCTTTAAATCTCGCAATCAAATTCTCCTGGTATTTATGTGGAGCTCCGTGTTCGTCCATCATCCTTTTCCAGAAAGCCTTCACCTCCTCAGGTGTACCTCCGTAGGCCATTTCTTCACCCTCGCGGTCGTCTGGTGCAGTAATCAACACCTCTGAAGTCACCTTGCCTATCTCATCCAGATATTTTTTATAGAGGATAGCCACTTTTTTCTTTGGAGTTACCAGCATGGCCTTAAAACCAGTGCTTTTCCAGTTGTCTGCGAAATGCTCTGAAATATCTGTCGCTATCGAATAGATACGTTGCTCAGTCTCATTCAGGATATCCGTTCGAGAGAATTTCTTTTTTAAATCCACAGATTGTTCATCTGTCAGATCCTCACAGACACGATCAAAGAAACTGTCGATAGGTCCTTCTGTGACGAACTGAGGCACAATGCGTCCTTCATAAAGTAATGGTACCACAGCATGGTCTTCTACTGCCTGTTTGACTGTATATACAGGTTTGATGATACCGCCAAAAGTGCGAGCCGTATTCTTATCTTTCTTCATCAAAGGTGTACCAGTAAAGGCAATCTTACAAGCATTAGGCAGTACTCGATTCATCTGTATGGCCAGTTCTTTATACTGGCTCCGATGGGCCTCATCAATCAAGATAAAGATGTTCGGGTCAGTTAATGGCTGCTTGATTTTCTTGATGGCAGTTGCAAACTTATTGATGATGGTTGTAATGACGGAATCTGTATTACTTTCCAACAACTCTACCAGCTTGATGCCAGTTGTCGCATTCTCCACATCCTTACCACATTTGCGGAAAGTCTTTGTGATTTGTGCATCCAAGTCTGTACGGTCTGTCACTAAGACTATACGAGGATTCTGCACAACGGTAGCAATCTTCTGGGCCAGCATCACCATCGTCAGCGACTTTCCACTGCCTTGTGTATGCCACACCACACCACCATTACGCTTGCCAGCCTCAATGCGTTTTACTCGTTCCACCGTTTCCTTCACGGTGAAGTATTGCTGATAACGGGCCAGTTTCTTAATACCTGCATCATAGATTGTAAAGTGGTAAATCAGTTCCAACAATCGTTGGGGGCGACAGAGGTTATAGATGTATTCATCTTGTATCGTTGGAGTGCGCACTACTTCTTCGTCCTTATTCACGATATCCAGGAGTCGTTTCTGATAATCCAATTCCTCTTCCTTATTGATGTGCATCTCATGCCACTTACACCAGAACTTCTGTGCAGAGCCCGTTGTAGCATAACTGCCAAAGTTGTTACCAATAGCCAATAACAGCGCACTATATACATACAGTCCCCTGATGCCATCATCCTTTTGATTCCGCAGATGTTGGGAAATAGCCTGCTCTTCTGCTCCTTTAATATCAGGACGCTTACATTCTATGACAACCAACGGAATACCATTCACAAACAAAACAATATCAGGGCGATAGGTGTCTGCGGAGCCAGTACGAGTAACGGCAAATTCTTCTGTCACATGATAGACATTATTCTTTGGATGCTCCCAATCGATATATCGCATGGTGTAACTCTTCTTGTCGCCATCGATGCTCTGTTCAAAAGCCTTGCCTAATGTCAACATGTTATATATAGCCTCGTTGCCACTAAGGTAACCACCCTCCATCGGCACATTACGCATGGCTATCACTCCGTTCTCGATGTTCTGTTCTGAGAAACGTTCCTCCTTGCGGTTACCTATCCGAATGGAATTCAGTTCTCGCAATTGCCGTCTTAGCACCTCTTCCAACAGCACGTTGGAAGTCTTTCCGCCTCGCATCGCCAACGCCTCTTCTGGCGACAGATACTTGTAGCCTAATTTCTGCAACAGTTCCAAAGCCGGCTTCTGGCTAATATCGTTTTCCCTAAATGATATTCTTTCCATAATTGACCTATTTTTCTATTTCCCAGTGCCCACTATAACCGCTTCCGACATATTTGATATGGGGTAATTTAATGAGATGTCTCTTAATTGTTCTAGAAGTAACCCCACGTAGTCTAGCCAATTCGTCAGTAGTGATTTTGGGATTATTTCGTATCTGATTTTCTATCCATAAATCAAGATTATTCTCTTGAGTATCATCTTGGGTATCACCTTGAGTACCACCTTGAGTACCACCTTGGGTGACATCTTGAGTGACACCTTGAGTGACATCTTGAGTGACATCTTGAGTGACATCTTGAGTGCCACCTTGAGTGCCATCATCAACAGTAGAGAAAACATTCACTTCAAAAACGGTTAACTTAGAAACATCAAAGACAGCTTCCTCGTTGTTGTTATCTCGAAGCATTTCTTGTACACGTCTGATACCCTGATTAAACATGTTAACGTACTTCATCTCCTTCATGGCTTCTGCTATGATAGGATTCCGATAGTCATTGACTGTGGGGAAGTTTTCAGGACGGGCCTCACCATACAAACCACCAGCATTCATAATCTCAATATGGTCGTCAAACTGATATAGACGAACTGGCATGTTCGACTGATAATCACGATGCATACACGCATTCATCAGCAATTCGCGAAGTGCGTTGTTGGGATAGTTGATGACTGCTTTTTCACGAAAAAGACTTATTGCAACTGGACGTTGAGTAATAATGGCATTGCTTACAAACAATTCCAATTCAGGCAAAAGTCGATAGAGTGGTCCTTGGAATCGTTTTTCATTAAGGACCTGCCCTCCGATGGCTTTTCCTGCAAAGCGAACGTATTGAATATAAAAGCCTGGCAAGAAAAGACGTGGATTATTACCAAAAAGAATGATGGCAGCATTGGTAGGACAATCATGTGTCAGGTCATATAGATGTATGGAGGCCATTTGTTCCTTTATATCACGCTTATCGCTGGCTAACACTTCTGTATCAATTACCTGTGGGAGATAGTCCTGCTTGATATAGTTTACGTCAATATCATTGATGGTTGCCCCCAGACAAGGCATAGCATCAAAGGTCGCCATATACGAAGTCCTGCGTTCTAATAAAATTCGTTCTTCCGCTTCTGTTGCAATATCTCGACGAGGACCAATGCGTACAAAAGTCCTTCCACGATAGCGAACGGGCGGTAGCAAAGAAGGAGACACCTCAGCCACAAGTAAATCACCATCTGGAAACACGAAACGCTCAACGGACATAATCGGTAATGGCAAGATGTTTCCGTCAGAACGGATAGCAGCAATCTTTTTCATCAAGGCATCATCAACTTTAAGCCCTGACAGCGTACCATCATCGTGTGCCCCAATGATTAAATAACCATTCTTCTTAGAATTTGGCAAATCATTGGAAAAAGCACAAATGGCTTCTTGGAACTTATCCATGTCTCCTGTTGAGATTGTACGTTCCACACGATAAGTCTCAGTACTTTTCAGTAGCTCTTGTATTTCTGCTTTTGTTATCATAATCTATTTATTTTCTTACACTCACTAGTTTACACATTAGTTTGTAACCTTTTGGAGTTAAACGCCAATGAGGGGAAGGTTGAGAACTTTGCATTTTTATTACTGCTATTTCGATTAATCCTAATGAAATGAATTGCACTTTTAGTATGTTTATTTCGTGCTTAGTGATGATGACATTAGAATTATATATCAATTCCCTAAAAACATTTTCAAGTGTTTTTTCTGCATAAAAATCAAACGGAGCATTGGTAAGCGTTGGAGCGAAATGAATAAATAATTCTTTCCAGGTTATTCCTGTATGCTGTTTGTCGCTGAAAATAATCTCATCATCAAAAGACGCAAGTTCATCGGTGTTAATTGGTGAAGTTTCATCTTCATGTATTCGTTTATATTCTCTCAATTCTGCAAGTTCTTTGCGAAGATCGTTCATTTCTTGCAAAGATTCTGCATTAGATTGAAGATTGGCTCGTACCCATCCTATCCTTGGGAACATTTTAATTGTTTTAGGGAGACTTACGGCAACTTTAGCATTCAAGTCATCTGCATTTTTCCAATATTGAACAAGGCGACCAGTTGCAACCTTCTTGCGAAAAGCCTCAAGTTTCTTACGTAGTTCTGCATCTAAGTCTGCCTTATTCATAGGAAGGGATGAAATGTCATGATGCAGAAATGCAATAACAGGTGTCCCTTTTGAAACGGCATAATCATATTCCTTTTCGGTATAACTAACACCATTATCATCCATGCTACCATACCGAGCACCAACAATTAGAAGGTAATAATCACAATCGTCAATAATCCGTTTAATGAATTCAAATTGTTCTTCATCCATAGCAGGAAATAGTTCCATACCTGCAGGAATGCAATCTAAACTCATAATAGTTTGCATTACTTTATTACGTTCTTCCTTCAGGTCGGAGAACGTGGAACTTATAAATATTTGGTAGCGCTTATCCATACACTAATCATTTGACTTTTCAAATTTCTTCTGATTCTTTTTCTGGAGTTCTGCAAAATCAAAGCTGTTTTTAATTTGTCTAATAATTGATTCAACAATGCAGTAAATTTCTCCTCCTTCGCTATAATCTGCCGCGCATGCAAAATTCACACGATGATCGTTCACGAGTTTTTCTGCTCCTTGTTTTTTCTTTTTATTTCTAGGCTTATAAACAGCAATAGAGTTTCCACCTTGTTGTTTGATTAATTTCATACAAGGTATGTCTGTTTCCCCATCGCCAAAATATATCATATGCTTGAATGGTATAGGCCTGTCTGACTCTTCAACATATTGATTGATTTTATAATTGTCACAGATAGATGATATTCCTTTATTAATCATGAAAAGGAACTGCGTTTTTGTCGTAAAATCAACAGCAACAGCTGGCCAGACAGCAATACCATCTTCATACATAAAGGAGCAGGCATATATTTGTTTGAACTTTTTGCTAATTTTAGTTCCTTCAATCATTTCTTTGAGACCAGACGAATTGATATAGTGATGAATAATAACACCTTCTTTCTTCCCAATCTGATTGATTAGATCAAACCATTCCTCTACACCCTTGTACAGTTCTATACTTTTACCAAATTCCACAAATTGCTCGCGTTTTATACTAACGCGTGCTGCATGCGCTTTATCAATCATTAGTTTCATGTAACAGAGAATGTTACTTGCTTCATGTTGCTTGATTAGTTCGTTGTTTTCTTTCCAAAAAGCAGTTTTGTTTTTAATACCTATTGCTTTTAGAAAGTCGTACTCCTGCATGTTTAATGGAGATAGGGTTCCATCAAAATCATAAATAAGTGCTACTACTGGTTTCTTTTTTGACATACTTTATCCTCCTATTATATTATACGTTTTTTACCAGTTAATAATTGTTGCATTAAGCCTCTTTTTTGATATTGAAGATTTGCTAATTTATCTTTGGCAAGTTTTATTTCTTTGTCTGCTTTTATAAGCACAGATGCTATAGCATTCTGTTCTTCTAAACTTGGTAGATCTATTTTAATTGTTGAGAAAGGATCCCATCTTAATCCTCCACGCCGATTTATTGAACCTTCCATCATTGACTTATATAGGTATATGAGATGGTGTGATTTTAATACAGTATAGAGAAATGTATCATTTACTTTTCCTTTATTCGTAACAAACACAGTGTACATAGGACTAATAAGTCCGTTCTCATAGTTTGATTGATAACCTATTGACCCTTCCTCAATATGATTTGTTGCGTAAGCAAAATGACCTTGAGGTATTATTTTGTAACTACTCAAGTCATTGGAATATATTTGCTTTCCGAAATACTCAAGTGAGGGAACAAGTCCGTCATACTTTGTGCATGATAGCACAATATGATTAGCCCCACCGACATTCCTGTTACTCACTTCTTTTGCAAATGTTTTAATAGGCACATGTATCCACTTCCCACTAAAACCTGGCAGGCGTTTCTTGCCTGTAAGGAGTTGCTGCATCAATGCACGTTTGCGTAATTTGAATTTTTCAATCAATTCTGATTGCTTTTCTATGGCTGTGTCCCATAATCCTAATACTTCTACAATACTGTTTTGTTCTTCTTTTGAGGGAATGAGAATGGGAAATTTCGCTACTTCGTTTCCCGTTATATTGGGGTCCTTACGGCTACTGGCAGCAAGCCTTTTCCAATAGTTAACTCGACAGTTAAGCCAAGCCAACACAAATGGTGATGTCACAGAACTTTTGCACATCAATGCTGATAAGGCTTGATTGATTGTTGCGTCAATCCCAAGTAAGGCCGTTCTACCAATCTGGCGAAAGCCTCCATACATTGCAACAAGTACTGTTCCTTTGGGCAACATCTTTAATGAAGTCTTTTCAACAGCTTCTATAGAAACTTTTTCTTCCGTCTCATAAAGAGTGCCATTGTTCAAGTCTGTGGTCTTTACCCAAGGAATTACACCATTGTTATAGTACTTACTATTTGAGCGTAAAGGGGTTGTTCCAGATGTAATATCTGCAATATCTCCCAACCTCTTTACTTCCCATTCCTTTGGAATGATGCCAAGTGGAGAGTCTTTATATCCTTGTGGTATATATTTGTCTTTATTCATAGTTCTATATATCTACTGTTATTGAAACCGTTGTGTTGTTCGTTATGGGCGATATAGCCTAATTGGTTGGAGACAATCTTTGTGTTCCCAATTTCTTCATCAAGATTAGTATGAGAATGGCCATATATCCAGTAGTTAATTTGGCTTTCGGCAATAAAGTTTCCCATCTCTACGGCAAAGGCACTTGATAGAGCACTGCCTTGATGTTGTGGGGCAACACATTGCAAGGTAGGAACATGATGGGTGACTACCACAATATGCTCGGCTTTGCTTTTTGATACTCTCTTAGTTATGAATTGTTTGCATCGCTCATGTTCCGCATTGAAGTCATCAGGTGTAAGACGGTTATCATTGAATAAGATCTGATAGAAGTCATTCAGCCCTCGTTGCACTTGGAACATATCGACTTCTGGAATATGTGACCACATGGTGGAGAGAATGAAGTCAGTGTTGCCAATGGAAACTACCTTATTATAATAATAGCCAACATTCTCACGGAGCATCCATTGCCAAAACTCGCCTCGTTTGGTAATGTCTCCGTAGTAATAATACTCATGATTACCAGGAATGAGGAGTACCTGCTGGTAGGAATCAGATGCCCAGTCCAAGAACCAATTGGGTATGCTTTCTTCCAAATAGGCCGTATCACCAGCCAGCACAAGGATATCACCAACCACTTTCAAAGGATGTGACTGGAGCCAAACAGCATTGGCCGCCATCTCTAAATGCAAGTCTGATGCAAACTGTATCTTCATTATCAACTAATATCCTAATTGCTTTAAATACTCTTTCATTTTGTTTCGAACCTCTGCCAGCTCTCCCTCTAATTGCTCTATTTCTTTCTGAACAGCTGGGATGTCGATTTCGGCTTCTTCTTCGTAGGTATCAACATAACGAGGAATGTTGAGGTTAAAATCATTCTCGCGGATATCATCAGGAGTGGCTACAAAAGCATATTTGTCTTCGGCTACACCTGGAGTGAATTCTCCATCGACAAACTTCTGATAGGTCTTTACAATATGCTTGATATCTTTTTCGCGGAGTTTGTTTTGATTCTTGCCGTTTTCATATTCTCGGCTGGCATCGATGAACAATACGTTTTCTGAGTTGCGACCTTTACGGAAAATGGCAATAGCTGCAGGAATACCTGTTCCATAGAAAAGGTTGGCAGGTAAGCCTATGACAGCCTCCAACGTATGCTCATTCTCAAGGATATACTGACGAATCTTTCCTTCACTACCTCCACGGAAGAGAACGCCATGAGGAATAATGACACCAACCTTACCACCATTATCGTCTGCCACTTCCAGCATGTGACTGATAAAGGCCCAGTCACCCTTGCTTTTGGGAGGAATGCCACGCCAGAAACGGTTATATGGATCACTGGTTGCTTCCTCTGCTCCCCATTTATCAAGAGAGAAGGGAGGGTTAGCCACAACAGTATCAAACTTCATCAGTTTGTCGTTGACCTTCAACTTAGGATTGCGCAACGTGTCGCCCCAACGAATCACGGCATTATCGAATCCATGTAAGAACATATTCATCATCGCCAAAGCCCATGTACTGCCATTAACCTCCTGACCATAGAGCGAGAAGTTGTTATTGCCCACTTCCTTTCCTGCCTTAATCAGCAAAGAGCCAGAGCCACAAGTGACATCACAGATACGAGCACCAGGCTTGCTCTTCGTCAGTTTGGCCAACAGCGTAGAAACTTCTGCTGGTGTGAAGAAATCGCCAGCCTTTTTACCAGCCTCTCCTGCAAAGGTAGAAACAAGATACATGTAGGCATCGCCAATAATATCGTTGTTCTCCAAATGCGATTCGTCCAAATCTAAATCGCGGAAGTCCTGCAACAGATTCTTCAGACGGGCATTCTTTTCTTTGGGCTCACCCAAGTTGGCGCTATTGAAACTGATATTGCGGAAGATGCTACTGCCATCCTCGCTGCTCATTTTCTCACGGTTGGCATCTTCAAGGTCGGCCAGTGCCTCGTCAATCAGTTCGCCAATGTTTGTGGCATTCCTGTTGCCGTAAAGGAAATCGAAAGAACTACGTTGGGGAACTACAAATCGTTCATGGCGCATGGCACGTTCTGAACGCTCTTGATCGCCATTATATTTAATAAGGTAGTCGTTGAGTTTAGACTTATAAACATCACTCACATACTTCAGGAAAAGCATGGTAAGGATATAATCCTTGTACTGACTCGGATCAATCACACCTCTGAAAGTATCACATGCCTTCCATACGGTTCTGTTAATGTCTTCTTGGGTAATCTTCTTCATCTCCATATCTGTTATTTCTTTAATTCATTCATTAATATCTGGTTGGTCATCAATACCCGCTTCTCTGCTATAGCCTTCAATAGATGCTCTTCCCTCTTTTGAAGTTCAGATAATTCAACAATACAATTTTGAGTATTCTTATCTGGTATGATAATCTCTAAATTCTCCAAAGTTGGCTTATGAATCATCAGTGTTCCACTTCCGACTCTGGATGCCATCATCTGTGCTACAATCGCAGGATGGTTAAGATACCAACAAAGAAACTCTGGGCTAACAATGTCTGAGTGCAAACGGATTATATATAATGTCGTAGAAGGTACGGCAGGAATGGTGAGATTGTACTCTTTACACAAATAGGTGCTTCCTTTCCCTGCAAATAGTAAATCTCCTTTCCGCAACAGATAATTATCTGTTTTGGGGACTGGTTCAACCTTGAAAGCTGTCTTTTCTGGTGAATCCATTAAAAGATCCTTCACTTGCAAATAGGCTATTTTGCCGTTGGGAGAAGGCTTTAGGTATATCCCAGAGATAACTTCTGCCATCTTTTGGAGGACAATTTTTTGCTTAGTATTATTTGTACTCATCGCTTTCATGTGTGCAAAGGTACAACAATAATTTCAATTCTCCAAATATTTATAGAATTATTTTAGATTTTAGTATTCTCTGTACTTTTGACTTGTTGTAATTATTCCCCTACTTCATCCTTTCTCCTGCGGAAGAGCACCATTGCAATGACGGGGGCTCCCACGAGGGCTGTGACGCTATTGACTGGTAAGGCGCCCTCGAAGCCTGGCATACGGGCGATGAGATTGCAAAGCAGCGCCAAGGCTGCGCCACACAGGGCTGTGGCTGGCATCAGGATGCGATGATCAGAAGTGCGGAAGATGGCACGGGCCAGATGGGGAACAGCCAGACCAATGAACATGATGGGTCCGCAATAGGCTGTGACGATAGCCACGAGAACACCACTGGAGACAATCACCAGCATACGGCTGCGGCGGATGTTCAAGCCGAGGTTCGCTGCATAGCGGTCGCCCAGCAAAAGGAGGTTCATGGGCTTCACCAATAAATAGGCCATTGGCAGCAGGATGCACATCAGAACGATAAACAGCACCATCTCATCGCCAGAGACACGCGAGAACGATCCTAGTCCCCATACCACGAAGGCCTTCACATCCTCCTCAGGCGACAGGAACTTCAGCACGCCGATGATGGCATTGGCCAGATAGCCGATCATTACACCTATTATTAATAAGGTGACGTTGCCCTTCACCTTCTGTGCTATCCAGACTATCAGCATCATCACCGCCAAAGCACCCACGATGGCAGCCACACTCATTGCTGCATCGCCCAGATACCCCAGACGGCTCAATGCCACACCGCCTATCCTTCCAGAGAGCAGCACTACAAAGGCCACACCAAGGGCAGAACCGTTCGAGATACCCAAGACCGAAGGCCCTGCCAGGGGATTGCGGAACACCGTCTGCATCTGCAGTCCGCTGACGGCCAGGCCTGCACCAGCCATAATAGCCGTCAGGGCCTGAGGCAGTCGCGACTTCCAGATGATGTTTGTCCAAATCTCATTGCCCTCAGCACCAAAGAGGATACGGCAGACATCCGCCACAGGTATCTTCACGGATCCCAACAGCAGATTGACAATCGCCAGAACAACGATGGCCACAAGGAGGACTATGAACTTAGACACTCTCATTTCAACAGTTTGTAGTACTTCGGTTTGTAATCCGGTTCGACCAATTCCGGATGGAAGATGGCTACGAAGTCCTTCAGCAGCACATCTGGCTCTACGGGAGAAATCTCGTAGTAGGGCTGTTGCTTCATGTTGCAGTAGATTACCTTCCGTTCCTTGAACGCCTTGAAGAGTTCGTTGCGAGGCTCAGCAGCCTTCAGTGCCTCATACGAGAACTCGCCAGGGAAACTGTTCAGGATGCGCCAGTAGTCGGCATTGGCAGCCAGCGCGTACATCTTTTCAAACTCCAGATTCTCGCCGCTCGTCTCCTCGTCGTTGATCACGTAGTCGGCTCCGGCATCGCGGAAGATCTGCGCCAGATAGTTCTTGCCCCCAACAGCGTGCCAGTTGCCATAGTGCATCTCGCCGCTGGTGACTGTCGGACGATCTTCCGGCTTGAGGTTTGAGGTTTGGGATTTGAGTTGTTGGTATCGGCCCTCGATGCCAGCGAACACCTCATTGGCCTCTCGTTCCTTGCCGATAAACATGCCGATAAACTTAATCCATTCTGCCTGCCCCAACGGATTCAACTCCTGATAACCAAGATGTGGCACCAGCGTGATGCCTGTCTCCTTGATGGCATCATAGCCGCCACGTTTCGAGGGCGAGATGAAGATGACCTGCGGATTGGCCGCCAGCACCATCTCTGTGTCGAAGTTCCCCTCCATGCCGATCTTCACGATACGGCCGTCCTTCACTCGTTGGAGGATATCCTCATTGAACAGATTCTTCGTGCCCGTCAGTCCCTTCACCACATCGTGGGCATCGAGGATAGTGAAGTTCGACAGTTGCAAGGCCGTCATACAGATGGTACTCGTGATAGGAACACGAACCTTCGTATATCCCTCAGGCACAGCGGCATCGTCAGAATGTACCAAGGCGAAATGGTATTTGCCACCCTGCCTGAGGGGGGCTGTCTCAGACAGAGGGGTGGGAGAGCCCACCTCCACCAGTCTGACATCTGCCGAGTCGCGGACGCTGAACCCAGTAGCATATTTCACCTCGATGCTCACTGCCGAGTCCTTCGAGCCATCGCCCGTTCCGCTATCGGTTCTTGCTCCTTTCCCTGAGCAGGCACTTGCCAATACGGCCACAGCCGCCACTCCGAGTAATAGTCCTTTTCTCATCGTGGGGACCATTACTTCTTTGTCCAGGTCTGGGTCTCGTAGAACATGGCGATATAGCCGCGTACCTTCAATTCGTTGCCGTCGAGCCAGATGGAACACTTGTAGGTCTTGCCGTTCTTGGGGTTGTAGATCCTGCCGCCTTCCCACTTCTCGCCTTTCTTGGTGAGGCCCGTGAGGATGTTCACACCAATCAGTTTCCGGCTCTGCAGTTTCTTGTCAGGATTGTGCACATCGAGTTGTCCGTCGCCTTTCTTCAGCCAGACGATCTTCCCGTTCAGTTTGTCACCACTCTGGTAGATCTCCACCTGGGAGTCTCCCCCTTCTGTTACCCACTTGCCGATCACCCCTTGGGCGTATCCGGCTGCTGACATCACCATCAGCACTAAACTCAATAATATTTTCTTCATATTTCTCAAAATTAAATGACTTTCAATCTTCATCATGCTTATGCGGATTTGCGACTACGGCCCTCGCTGAATCGCTGCCCTCACTTGTGCCATGTTGCTGCGAGACACAGGGAGAGATTCATGGCAGTGATTGATGAGCAACTGGGTGGAGCCGGAATGCGAGATGATTTGCTCTACCTGACCGAGGTTGACCAGGAAGGCGCGATGGCAGCGGACGATGAACTTCAGTATAGCTTCTGACAAGAAGCAACTAGACATGCCCAGTGCAAAAAGAGCCAGCAGATGAACATAGGCCTGCCATTGCGACATCTCAAGCCCGAATGGCTTGAAAATAGTTATCGCCAGCACCATGAAGGCGGTACTGACAAAGCGGATGCTGATGGTTTCCTTGTGGCCTTTGTCCATACAAGCCGCAAAGGTACAAAATAAAGTGAAAAGTAAAGAGCGAAAAGTGAAAAAATATCTTTCACCCATTACATTTCATTCATTTCGCCCCAAATTCATAACCGTTTGTCACAAACTCGCGCAGAATATCCCAGATATTTGGAGTTTCCCGTCAACCGCCTTACCTTTGCACTCGGAAATGTTTAATTTATCAGCATTAAGAAATGAATACGAACATGAAACCAAGAACAGTTATCGGCATTCTATTTGTCGTAGCCAGTCTGCTGGGGCGGTGTGGATATCAAAAATTAAAATAGTTCCGTTTGGATGTAATTATTTCGCCTTTTCTGCGACTAATAGGATAAAAGGATTCAGTTGAACACTGGAGACGAAAGAATTAGAGAAAGAATTCCTGACGATGATCGAGGCGCAGAAACGTACCATCTACAAGGTGTGCTACATCTATGCCAACGACCAGGACGACCTGAACGACCTGTATCAGGAGACGGTGCTCAACCTGTGGAAGAGTTTCCCCCGCTATCGGGGAGATAGCACACTCAACACATGGGTATATCGCATCGCGATGAACACCTGTATCACGTTCCTCCGACGCTCCAATGCCCGCCCGCAGACCGTACCGATGACGGCCCATGTGGCAAGCATGGCTGCAGAAGACAACGAGACGGCAGGCCAACTCAGGGAACTCTACCGACTCATCAGCCAACTGGGGAAACTGGAACGCGCGCTGATTCTCCTCTGGCTGGAAGAACGGAGTTATGAGGAAATTGCCGACATCCTCGGCATCACTAAGACCAATGTCGCCGTGAAACTGAACCGCACCAAAGAGAAACTAAAGAAAATGTCGAACCGTTAAATTTGAATTGTTATGGAACTTGAAGCATTGAAAGCCAGTTGGAACAAACTCGATGAGCGTCTGGCAGCAACGGAAATAGTGAACCTTCGCGTGGTGAAGGAAGTGATTCAGCAGAAGACCAAGTCGGCATACGACCGCATCATGGGTCAGAACATTTACAACTTCGTGGTGAATATGCTCATCATCTGCGTGGTATTCCCCTATGTCTATCTGAACACACCTATCCAGGCCACCTCATTTGCCATCGTCGAGGGCGTGATGGTCATAGGGCTGATACCCCTGGTATGGAAACTCTCCCTGCTGTCGAAATTCGATCTGGACGGTAAAAACAGCAGCGAACTCAGCCGTCTAGTGCTCACCTACAAGAAGGTCTGCCATCAGGAGAAGGTCTGGCTGATCGGTGCCGTCTGCCTGGCTATGATAGCCTTCTACATCCTGGAACTTGGGTTCAACACGGAGGCAGGCTATGAATTCGGTACGAGGCTCATACTGCCATTGGGACTATCTCTGCTCACCTTGGCTCTCGGTCTTGTCTTTGCCAAATGGCAACTCCGTCGCCACGCCCAGCAGTTAAGGGAGATAGAGCGCGGACTGGAGGAACTCCGTGAGTTCGAAAAGTAAGGAATATCATACTCTGTATGTATGATTGTTATTATTAAAGTTAGAGTAAGAAAGCAGCACCCGTCGCGATGACGGGTGCTGCATTTATGAGCCGTTCGTCACAGAATCATGCAGAATATCCCATTTATTTGGTGCATTCCGCAACTATTCTTACCTTTGCAACGTCAAATAGACATAAATTTTGAGTGATATGAAAAAAGTGAGATTTTGGGCTGTATTGGCCATCGGTTTTATGAGTGTTATGAGCTTGAAGGCTCAGGGCCAGCGAATGAATGAGTTCCAGAATGAGTTCTGCAAATACCAGGCGCAATATCGCGACCTGATGCACAACGGAAAGCACAAGGAGGCGATGGCTCCGCTGGCGAGTTGCATTGCGATGCTCGATACCACTACTATTTTCAAAGTGACGCTCATCCCTGAGGCAGCCATCATGGAGCAGAAGGGACTGCTGTACTACGACTATGCGTGCTGCTATGCACTGGTGGGGCAGAAGAAACAGGCACTCGCGGCACTGGAGCAGTCAGTGCTGCTGGGCTACAAAGATTATAATAATATGGTGAACGACAACGACCTCGTCTCGCTGCGCAAGGACAAGAAATATCTGTCGCTGCTGGCTCAGGTGAACGACCGTCAGCCCCTCAGTGTGCTGAAAAAATCGGCTCCATACGCTAAGGACGATGCGAAGATAGATTTCCGCTATCAGCCTAAGGAATCGAAGAACCTGCGGATGGTTCGCGACTATTTCAAGCTTGACTCTGTGGCTGGTCAGGGTGACGAGTTGTCGAAGA